>ERZ795045.243-NODE-243-length-71952-cov-18.584475_pt1 | contig 71952 bp, 62 predicted proteins | sample MGYA00375129_ERZ795045 | MGnify/ENA primary metagenome ERZ795045 (study PRJEB30174, sample SAMN05720166) | activated sludge metagenome | isolation source: anaerobic digester from wastewater treatment plant | place: Japan | collected 2015-05-15 ...
GTCTTCGGTAACCTTTATAGTAACCTTTATGGGCTTGGGAGTGAACACGGCTAGTATGTCGGTGTTTCTTATTACATTCAGATATTCGTTGGTGCTCCAGCCGCGGAAGTTATAGCCCTGCCTGAAAGCGGCTATGTGGTTGGTGAAGGCGTCCCTGTAAACCCTCGCCGCGGCTTCGGAGTCGGGCGGTAAAACCGAGGTGTTGTGCGGCACATCCCTGATTTCGCAAATCAGCTTGTCGCCGTCCATAAACCTTACGGTATAAGTCTTAATCGTGTAGTAAGCGTAAATGTCGCGGTCCTCGTTTACATTCGTGGCCGAGCCGCTCCACAGCGCGGTGTAGCCGTCAAGCACCACCTTGCCGTCGGTTGTGGGCGGATTGGAGGCCGAGGTGCCCGTGCGCAGCGTTTTTTGCGCGATAAGCACTCTTGTGTAAAGTACGGTGTCGCCGTTTTTGATGTAATTATACACGGTGCCGTCGCCCGCTGTCTGGGCGGCGGTCATGGTGTTGCCGGCAAATATGAGGTTGCCGTTGGTGTCTTTCCATTGCCCGTTGAGGTCGAAATTGTCTTTGCTCGAGCTGTCCAGGGCGGGGGCCTTTTGTCCCAAAATAATGGCGTCGCCGTAGTAAACGGTATAGTAGTTTACGGTGTTAAGCTTTGTCCATTTGGCATACAGCACGACATCGGAGGTCACCATTTCTTTGTTGAAGTCCCATTGCCTTCTGCCTTCTGGCTCCTTGAACCAGCCGTCAAACTCGTAGCCCGCTCTGTCCACCGCTATGTTTTTGGCGGGGGTGTTGTATGGCACAACCTGGGGCGCGGGCGGGTTTGCCGCGCCGGGGTAGTTGAGGTTGAAGGTAACCGTGAAGGTCTTAAGCCTGTAATAGGCGAAAAGCTGCATATTTTGGGTTACATTCTTAAGCGGGTTGTTCGCGTCGGCGCTGTGAATCGAATATACGCCCCCTTTGTATTCCCAGGACTCGGTGAAGACATAGTTTACCCTGTTGTTGGGCCTAAGCTGATCCCTTATGATGGGCCAGGGCTCGACCTGCGCGCCGTTGGGCAGCGAAAGCCTTGTGGCGGGGTCCAGGAGGTCGGTGCCGTAGGGCACATTGTCGAAGGTATACAGTACCTGCGGCACATTGTTTATGTAATCCATAAACTCGACCCTGTATGTCTTTAGCACGGGAGGCTTGGAGTAAATGACGACATCCTGGATGATGCTGTCGTAGCTGCTGTAATCCCACTCGTAGGTGTATTTTTCTTCTCCGGGGGCGATGGGGATGTTGGGGAAGTCGGTTAAGGAGTCGCCTTTCTTGATCTTTCTGGAGGCTACAAAAACTTCGTCGCCTTCGGGGGTTATCTTGTAGAAGGTAACCGTGCAGTAAGGCGTCCATTTGGCATAGAGGTATACGGTATTGTTTGTGTTTTCGGAGGTGAGTACTACTTTATCGGCCTGGAAATTCCAGGGGTTTTTTAACGCGGTGTCTTTAAACCAGCCGTCGAAGGCGTAACCCTCGCGGGCAGGCATAGAGGCGGGGGCTTCCAGTTTGTCAAGCTGGTAAACCTTTCTTTCCTCAAATACTCTTTCTTGGGGGCTTAAAGAGGGTATGTTTAGGTCGAAAATAACATTAACCTTGTTTTCGTCGGACTTGGCGTCCACGACATCGATCTTGAAGGTGGTGCGCTGCTTCTTGTACTCGATAACAATCTCGAGCTGGTCGGCAATCCTGTCTGTGCGGACATTGAGGATTTTAACCTCGTCGCGGATATCCGCGAGCTTTACCGTCGAAGTCGTGCCGTCGCTGTTTTCTACAAGAAGCTCCATGCCGGAGACATCGAAGTCCTCGCCGACGATGTAAACATTGCGGTATTCGCCGGTGAGATGGATACCCGTAACCGTCGAGGCATTGGAAGAGCAAGCGGTAACACCGAGCAGTAGCGCAATTAAAATGAAGATCGTGGCCGCTATTCGTACTGATTTTGACATATCATACACCTCTGAAGGGCGGGGCTTGCGCCGCGCCCTATATATACAAGCTTATTATAACAAAGGGATAACGATTTGCAAGGAAATATGCGCTGTTTTTACTATATTATTACTAAAAGAATATAGGGAAATGTGAAAGCGGGCGCTCCTTCACTCGGCGCCCGCATGGTTTTCATATAAACTTCAAAAACGCCCGCGCCGCGGCAAGCGTTATTGCCTTGTGCAAATAACCGCTTCGCCCGGGGCAACCTCATATACCGTTTTGCCGCTCAGAAGGTCGTACGAAGGCGCGATCGGCGCGGGCCGCGGCGAGGAATTCGCGTACAAAACGAGGCTCGGCCGTTCTATTTTCAGCAGCCCGCCTTCGGCTTTCGCGAGGGCGTGGGCGATGAAATCGGGGCGGTATTTTTTGCGTATCTGCCCTAATTTTTTGTAAAATTCCACGGTTTCTTTGTCTTGGCTGCCCCACGGGTAAGGCCTGCGGTTCATGGGGTCCTCGCATCCCTCGAGGGCGGTTTCGTCGCCGTAATAAAGGCTGGGCACCCCCGGCAAAAAGTACTGTATCGCCGCCGCAGTCATCAGCCTCTTTTTTGCTTTGGCGTATTGTTCGGGAGCAAGCCTGAAGTCCCTTCGCTCCTTTTTTGTGTGCGGCAGGGGCACGCCGGCAAGCTCGGTAACCGCCCGCACGGTGTCATGAGTGCCTATCAGCGTCATGCAGCAGTCCAGGGACTGCTTTGGGTAATTTTCGATTATTTCGTTAACTTTGGCGCAAAAATCCTCCGCCGGGCCGCCTTTCACAAACGCCAATATCGCCGTCCTGAAGGGGTAATTCATTACGCCGTCCAGCTCTTTGCCGAGCAAGTACTCCCTTCTTTCGCCGTAGCTCACCTTTGTGCTGGCGTCCTCCCATACCTCGCCTATCACCAGGCTTTCCTCGCCGTGCCGCTTTACGGCGCAGCGTATTCTTTTTACAAAATCGGAGGACAATTCGTCCACGACATCCAGCCGCCACCCGCTTACGCCGAGGGAAGCCCACTTGTCTATCACCCCGCCGCGGCCGGCTATAAAGTCCTGGAAGCCTTTCGAGTCCCTTTTAACCGAGGGCACATTCTTAACACCCCACCAGCAGGCGTAGCCGTCGGGGAAGTGATAAAAGCTGAACCAGTCATGATAGGGGCTCGAGGGCGACTGATAGGCGCCAAGGGAAGGGTACCTGCCGAACTTGTTGAAATAGATGCTGTCCCAGCCCGTGTGGTTAAACACGCCGTCCAGAATTATGCCTATCCCTCTCGATCTGCACTCATCGATTAACCACTTGAATTCCTCTTCGGTGCCGAACAGCCCGTCGACCTTGAAGTAGTCGCCCGTGTCGTAGCGGTGGTTGGAGGAGGACTCGAAAATGGGCGAAAGATATATCGCCGTAACCCCCAGGCTCTCGAGGTAATCCAGGCGGGAAAGTATGCCCTTTATGTTGCCTCCGAAGAAATCGTCAGCGTCGTAGCTTCCATCCTCTTTGTGGACTTCAACATCCTCATTCCAACCTTTCAGATACCCAAAACGCGGTTTTCTGTTATCTTCAACGCGCGCGAAACGATCGGCGAAAATGTGGTATATCAGCCCGCCTTTTATCCATTCGGGCGTGCTGTAACCCTTCTCGTAAACGGTTAGCTGCCACTCGGGCAGCCAGTCGCCGATTATCGCTTTACCCTCTCTGTCCCTTCCCACAAACAGGAAGCCGTAGTCGGTGGAAATCTCGAAACGGAAGTAGGCGATACCCGCAGAGGGCACCGAAAATTCGGTCGAATAGTGTATGTATTCCCCGTCCTCTCTTACTTTTTCAAGCTCGATCCGGGCGCTTAAAGCCCCTCTTATAACCATAAAAACGCCCTTGGGCTCCCTCCTTTTTTCGGCGAAAAAGTTGATGGTAATTTTTTCGTCGGTGGAGGCGGCGCCGAAGGGCGTCTTAAATCTTGTGTCTTTGGAATCGAACATCGTCATGGTTATTTGACTTTTTGCAGGCGCCAGATACGGGAGGCGTACTCCTCTACGCTTCTGTCGGCGGCAAAGAATCCCGCCTTGGCAATGTTCACAAGGGACATATTGTTGAACCTTACAAAGTCTTTATAGGCCTCGTCCGCCTTGCCCTGCGCCTCCACATACGAGGCGAAGTCGGCAAGCACCATATACGGGTCGGCAAAGCCCTGCTGCCCCAAAACAAGGCTGTCGGCAAGCTCGTTGAAGCTTACGCCGTTAACCCCGCTTCTCAGGGTTTCTATGTGCTTTTGTATGCGGCAGTCGTGGGCGTAGTACTCGGATGGGCTGTAATAAGGCCTTAAGCTCTCGGCTTCCTCCGCCGAAAGCCCGAAGATAAAGATGTTATCTTTCCCGACCCTCTCGAAAATCTCGACATTCGCGCCGTCCATGGTGCCCATCGTCACGGCGCCGTTTATCATAAACTTCATATTGCCCGTGCCGCTGGCTTCCTTGCCCGCTATGCTGATCTGCTCCGAAATCTCGGCGGCCGGCATAATAAGCTCGGCGAGGCTTACGCAGTAATTCTCGAGGAACACAACCTTAAGCTTATCCTTTATGCTCTTGTCGCGGTTTATCTGTTCGCCCAGCATATTTATAAGCCGGATTATCTGCTTTGCCATATAATACGAGCTTGCCGCCTTCGCGCCGAATATGAACACCCTCGGCGTGATATCGAGGTCGGGGTTTTCCTTAAGCCTCGAATACAAATCCATTATGTGCAGGGCGTTAAGGAGCTGCCTCTTGTACTCATGCAGGCGCTTTACCTGGACATCGAATATAGCGTCGGGGCTTACGCTCACGCAGTTGGTCTTAAGGATATAATTAGAAAGCCTCACCTTATTTGCGCGCTTGATGGCGGCAAGGTTTTTGAGGACATCCCCGTTGCCGTGGTACGCCATAAGTTTCTCAAGCTCGGCGGCGTCCCTCAGGAAGCCGTCCCCTATTATTTCTTTAAGGTAGTTTGTGAGAAGGGGGTTGGCCTCCGCCGTCCACCTGCGGTGGGTTATGCCGTTTGTGACATTGGTAAACTTCTGCGGGGCGGCCTTGTAGTAGTCGGCAAAAATGAGGTTTTTAAGAATGTCGCTGTGCAAAGCCGAAACGCCGTTTACGGTATGCGAGGCGGCAAGGCAGAGGTTTGCCATCCTTATCTCGCCGTGGCTTACGATGGCGTTGCGGGCAATCCTGTCCCAGTCGCCGGGGTAAACCTGCCACAGCTCCTCGCAGTAGCGCTTGTTTATTTCCTTTATGATTTGGGTTATACGGGGCAGCAGCATCTCAAACAAATCCTGCGGCCATCTCTCGAGGGCTTCCTGCATAACCGTGTGGTTGGTGTAGGATACCGTTTGGGTTACGATTCTCCACGCGTCGTCCCAGCCGTAGCCGTGCTCATCCATAAGAAGCCTCATAAGCTCTGGTATGCACAAGGCGGGGTGAGTGTCGTTTATGTGTATTGCGACCTTGTCGGGCAGGCTGTCCAGGGAATTGTTGTGCCTTAAGTGCCTTCTCACGACGGTCTGCATGCTTGCCGAAACAAAGAAATACTGCTGCTTAAGCCTTAGCGACTTTCCTTCTATGTGGTTGTCGGCGGGGTACAAAACCTTGGAGATAGCCTCCGCCATCGCTTTCGCTTCAATGGATTTTACATACTCGCCCCTGCTGAAAAGCGTCATATCCAGCTCGACGGGCGCTTTGGCGCTCCACAGGCGTATCGTGTTAACGGCGTCGCTTCCGTAGCCGCTTATGTTCATATCGTAGGGGATGGCGAGTATGGTGGTGGCGTTTTTCTGCTCGACTATAAGGCGGCCGTTTTCCCACCTTTCCTCCAGCGTGCCGCCGAATTTGACTTCAAAGACATCGCTGCGGCGGTTTAGCCATACATCGCCGCCCTGCAGCCAGTCGTCGGGCATCTCCATCTGCCAGCCGTCCACTATCTTTTGCTTGAAAATGCCGTAATCGTAACGGATGCTGAAGCCGCCCGCGGCGTATCCCAGCGAGGTAAGGCTGTCCATATAAGCCGCGGCAAGCCTTCCCAAACCGCCGTTACCGAGCCCTGCGTCGGGCTCTATCTCGATAAGCTTATTTATATCGTACCCAAGCTCCGAAACGGCGCCCGAGGCGGTGTCCAGAAGCCCCATGTTGTAAAGGTGGTTCCTCAGGGAGCGCCCTAGCAGGAACTCCATCGACATATAATAAACCTGCTTTGCCCCCTGCTCGTAGACCTTGTTTTTGAATTCCAGCCTCTTTTGGGTAAGCAAGTCCTTGGCGACAAGGCAAAGGGCGCGGTACATAAGGTTTTCGCCCGCCTCGTCGTATTTTACGCCGAAAACTCCGGCAAGCTTAAGCTTAATAAGATTCTTCAGTTCTTCTTTGTTAAGGTTATACATTTATTTTCCGGTTACTCCTTAGTGAGCGAAATTTTATCTGTTTGTTTTATAGCTAAATTTTATCTACTTGTTTAGTATTGACTTATAAACCTCGATATAGTCTCTGGCGGATTTGTCCCACGAGGGGTCTGCGGACATGGCGTTTGACATTATCTTTTTCCATTCCTCGCCGTTCTCATATGTTGCCACAGCGCGCCTTACGGCGTCAAGCATATCGTAGGCATTGTAGGTTTTGAATGTAAATCCCGTGCCCGTACCGTCGGTGGAGTTGTACGGTATTACGGTATCCTTAAGCCCGCCCGTTTCCCTTACGACGGGCACAGAGCCGTAGCGCATGGCTATAAGCTGCGAAAGACCGCAGGGCTCGTACTTGCTGGGCATAAGGAATATGTCCGAACCCGCGTAAATCTTGGAAGCGAGGTCGGCGCTGAAGCTTATTATGGCCGCCAGTTTCTTGGGGTACCTCGCCGCGAGCTCCTGCAAAGCGTTCTCATATTTCCAGTCGCCCGTGCCGAGTATTACAAGCTGCAAATCCATCACGAGGATATCCTCTATAACATGCAGCAGCAGGTCTATGCCCTTTTGGCTTGTAAGCCTTGTTACCATACCTATTAAGGGCTTATCGCATTGGGGCAGCCCGATAAGCGTTTGCAGCCCCGCCTTGTTTTTCTTTCTGCGGGCGAGGCTCTTAGCCGAGTAATTCTGGAACAGGGCCTTATCCTTAAGCGGGTCGTATTTTACGGTGTCTATGCCGTTAAGGATGCCGCTTAGCTTATACTGCCTCTCCTGCAGGATATGCTCCAGCCCGTAGGCAAAGTAGGGGTCCAATATCTCTTTGGCGTATGTAGGCGACACGGTAACAACCTTGTCCGCGGACTCGATGCCCGCCTTAAGCATATTGGCGTCGCCCTTGTACTCGGCTATTTTTGCGTGGCTTTCGGGAAGCCCGAACACATCGCCTATAACAAACTTGTCCATGTTGCCTTGGAACTCTATGTTGTGGATGGTAAGCATCGTCCTTATGTTCGCGTACTCCGACCTGTCGCGGTAGAATACATCCAGCATCAGCGGCGCAAGGGCGCTCTGCCAGTCGTTAACATGCAGCACATCGGGATAAAATCCAGTAACCGACATCAGCTCGAGCACGGCCTTTGCGAAGAAGGCAAACCTCTCTCCGTCGTCGTAGAAGCCGTAAATACCCCTTCTTTTGAAGTAATACTCGTTGTCCACAAAGTAATAGGTCACTCCGTCCTGCTTAAGGCAAAGCGCCCCCGCGTATTGGCGGCGCCATCCCAGCCAGACATCCGTGGCGCCCAGAAACACCATCTTTTCGCGATACTTAAAGGGGATATCCTCGTAAAGGGGAAGTATGACCCTTATATCCTGCCCTTCTGAGGCAAGCGCCCTCGGAAGCGCGCCCGCCACATCGCCAAGCCCGCCCGTCTTTATGAACGGGTCGGCCTCGGATGCCGCAAACAGTATTTTCATTTTGCCCTCCTTATATTTTGGCGGAACTAAACCACCTTGTTTTTGACTATGACTATCGGGTATGTCAAAAAGCCCGAAATCTGCCTGTTTTCCCTTATCGTTACATTCTTGTCGGTGATGGCGTAAGCCAATGTGCTGTTTTCCATCACGACGCCGTCCTCCATTATGATGCTGTTTTTAACAACGGCGCCCTCTTGTATTCGGACATTACGGAAGAGTATGGAGTTTTCAACCGTGCCGTTAATTACGCAGCCGTCGGCGATAAGCGAGTTTGTAACCTTGCAGTTTTTGCCGTACACGGTGGGCACGCTGTCTTTAATCTTTGTGTAGATTTTTGCTTCGCTGCCGAAAAGTTCCTCGCGGACGCACCTCTCGAGCAGCCTCATGCTCTCGGCATAGTAGGTCTTTACATCGTCGACTATGGCGGCGTAGCCCTCCACCTCGTAAGCGTAAAGCCTGCCGTTTTCCACTTCCTTGAAAAGGATATCCTTCTCGAAGTCGACATGCCCCCTGCTGTACGCGTTCTCGACATACTCTATAAGCAAATCCTTGCGGAGAACATAGATATTCAGGGAAATCAGCTTGTCCTCTTCGCTCGGGGTTTCCTCGAAGTGCAAATCGCTTATAAACCCTTCTGTATTTTCGGTGATAACCACCCTTAAGGACGAATTCACTTTTGCTTTGTGGCAAAGTACGGTGACATCGGCCTTCTTTTCGATATGTGTGTTAAGAACCTTTACAATGTCGATGTTTGCCGCCACATTGCAGTTGCTTACAACTACATAATCTTCGGGCGCCCTCTTTATAAAGTCAAGTATGGTGTAGATAGCCTCTATCTTTCCTTTATAAACCTCGCGGGCGGTGTTAAGCACGAAGGGAGGGAATACGGCTATACCGCTGTTTTTGCGGTTTAAGTCCCAATCTCTGCCCATGCGGATGTGGTCCATAAGCGAGCTGTAATTGTTGCGGGTTATTATGCCTATCCTCGTTATGTTGGAATTTACGAGGTTGGAGAGGGCAAAGTCTATCAGCCTGTACCTGCCGCCGAAAGGCAGGGAGGCCGTGGTGCGGTGCAGAGTAAGCTCGTTAAGTTTGCTTTCGTTGCCCGAGGCGAACAAAACGCCCATCATCTTGTTATTCATCTTATTTACCTCCTGCCATTTCGCCGGCCTTGACGATTGTGCCGCTGCCGAATACGGTGTCGGGCGGCATAACGGCTATCTTCCACTCGCCTCCGACGGGCCCGTCCTGCGGCTCGCCTATTACCGAGCCCTCGCCTATCACGGTGTTCCACCCGACTATGGCGTGGTCTACTACCGCGCCTTTTTTGATGTGGGCGTCGGGCATTATTATGCTGTTTGTAACCCTTGAGCCTTCCTCTATGGTCACGCCCGTGAAGATAATTGAATTTTCCACCTTGCCGTCGATATTGGCGCCCTCGCTTATAACGCTGTTTATAAGGGAGGCCTTCTCGCCTATGAAGTGCGGCGGCTCGGCGGCGTTACGGGCGTATATCTTCCAATCCTTGTTTTTCAAATTTATCTCGGATGAGGCGTCCAAAAGGTCCATATTGGCTTCCCAAAGCGAGCTTATTGTGCCAACATCCTTCCAATAGCCCGAGAACTCGTAGGCAAACATCCTCTCGCCCGCCTCAAGCATAGCGGGTATGATGTTTTTGCCGAAGTCGTTGGAGCTGTTCTTATCCTCCTCGTCCAGGATCAGGTATTTTTTAAGCTTCTCCCAGGTGAAGATGTATATGCCCATGCTGGCCTTTGTGGACTTGGGGTTTTTCGGCTTTTCCTCAAACTCGTAAATCCTGCCGTCGGGGCGGGTGTTCATAATGCCGAAGCGGCTGGCTTCCTCGATGGGCACATTTATTACGGCTATCGTGCAGTCCGCGTTAGAAAGCTTGTGGAAGGCAAGCATCCTGCTGTAATCCATTTTGTAGATGTGGTCGCCCGAGAGTATAAGCACATACTCGGGGTTGTACCTGTCCACAAAGTCTATGTTCTGGTAGATGGCGTTGGCGGTACCTTTATACCACTCGCCCGATTTGGCTTTCTGGTAGGGAGGAAGGACAAAGGCGCCGCCGTTAAGCCTGTCGAGGTCCCAGGGCTGGCCGTTACCTATATATTGGTTCAGCTCGAAAGGCTGATACTGCGTCAGCACGCCTATCGTATCAATGCCGGAGTTTATAGTGTTTGAAAGGGTAAAGTCTATAATCCTGTACTTGCCCCCGAAGGGAACTGCCGGTTTGGCGACCTTTTGGGTAAGAACGCCAAGACGCGTGCCCTGCCCGCCCGCGAGCAGCATGGCGACGCATTCTTTTCTGCTAAACATATCATTCCTCCTTTATTAACTTTAATATAAGCGCGCTGTTGCCTTCTAAGTCTATCGTGAGTATGTTGTTAAAGCCGTGCATCGGTACGGATTCCGACTCGTATGCTTCCTTAATCGCCGTTTCGCCGCCGAACTCTTTGGCGTTTGTATTCAGAATTACCTTATACTTGCCGGCCTCGGGCACGCCGAAGCAGTAGCCCTTGCGAAGCACATCCGAAAAGCTTATTATTACTATTATCTTGTTGCCCGCGGAGTCCGACCTGTAATAGGCGATAACATTCTGCGTCTTGTCGTCCACCACTATCCAGCGGAAGCCCTCGGGCTGCGAATCCAGCTCGTGCAGGGGCTTTTCGCTAAGGTACAATTTATTGAGCGCCTTACAGAAATCCTTAAGCTTCGCGTGGCTTTCGTACTCGAGAAGCATCCAATCGAGCTCCTTGCGGTAGTCCCACTCAATAAACTGCCCGAACTCGTTGCCCATGAAGTTGAGTTTCTTGCCGGGATGCGTGAATTGGTACACATAAAGGGCCTTGAGCGCCGCGAATTTCTCGGCGTAGTTTCCTTCCATCTTCGATATCATCGAGCCCTTGCCGTGCACAACCTCGTCGTGCGAAAAGGGCAGAATGAAGTTTTCGCTGAAGGCGTAGGTTATCGAGAATGTAAGCTTGTCGTGGGCGCCCTTCCTGAAGAAGGGGTCTATGCTCTCGTAGGTAAGGATGTCGTTCATCCAGCCCATATTCCATTTATAGTTGAAGCCAAGCCCGCCTACCGAGGGTGGCATGGTCACCATGGGGAAGGCAGTCGATTCCTCGGCTATCATAACGGCGTGGGGGTACTTTGTAAGGATGGTGCGGTTGAATTTTTGAATAAACTCGATCGCCTCGAGGTTATAGTTGCCGCCCTGGGCGTTGGGGTGCCACTCGCCCTCCTTGCGGTCGTAGTCAAGATAAAGCATAGACGCCACGGCGTCCAGCCTTAAGCCGTCTATATGATAGTAGTCCAGCCAGAAAGCCGCCGCCGACATAAGGAAGGAGTTTACCTCGGGGCGCCCGTAGTCGAACACCCTTGTGCCCCAGCCCTTGTGCTCCTGCTTAGAGGGGTCGGAATATTCGTAAAGAGGGGCTCCGTCAAACTCGTACAGGCCGAAGCTGTCCTTCGGGAAATGCGATATAACAAAATCCTGTATTACGCCTATGCCTTCCCTGTGGCAGGCGTCCACAAACGCCATAAAGTCGTGCGGGGTGCCGAACCTCGAGGTAGGCGCGAACAGGCAGCCCACCTGATACCCCCAGCTGCCCTCGTAGGGGTGCTCGGTAACGGGCAGAAGCTCTATGTGGGTGTAGCCCATCTCCTTTACATAAGGTATCAGGGTGTCTATCAGTTCAAGATAGGTGAGGTAGGAGCCGTCGGCGTGCCTCTTCCACGAGCCCAGATGAACCTCATAGATGTTCATGGGCAGCTTGTAGTGGTTTTTGTAACTCCTGCGCTCCATATAATCGTTGTCGTTCCAGCGGTAGCCGTTAAGGTCGTATATCTTGCTCGCCGTGGCGGGCGGTGTTTCGGTGTGCAGGGCGTAAGGGTCGGCCTTGTGCCTTATAACCCCGTCTACCCCTTCTATGCTGAATTTATAATTGTCGTATTTTTTGAGCCCGGGAATAAAGCACTCCCAGATGCCGCCGCCTATCCTCTCCATTTTATTAACGCCGTGCTTCCAGCCGTTAAAGTCGCCCACAACGGATACCGATTTTGCCCTGGGCGCCCAACAGCGGAATCTCCAGCACTTTTTGCCGCCGCGCGCGACATAGCTAAGCTTGAACAGCTTATACGACTCGAAGTTGGTGCCTTCGTTGAATAAATAAATCGGGTAGTCTAGTTTGTTCTTTGGCATATCCGCTCCGTATCGAACCCCACCGCCCGTATGCCTCTGTCGGCAAGGCTAAAGGATTCCAGTTGTTCTTTTGCTTTGATATACAGCCCGGGACAATCGGTAAAGCCTATAAAACCGCTTCCGCTGCCCGTCATTACCGCCTGCGAAAATCCCGCTTCTTTTAATATTTTCAATAAAACTTCAAGTTCGGGCTTTATCGTGAGCGCCGCCCTTTGCAGGGCGTTCGCCGCGGGGCTGTCCCCCTTCAAAAACCCGTCTATATCCGCCTTATCCCCTCCGATTCTGTCATATGTGGCGTACGCCTCGGCGGTGCTTATCCCGTAATCGGGTATCACTACCGCCCCCATATACCTCCTTATCTCCACGGGTGTTACTTCCTCGCCCGAGCCCCTCACCCTTACCGGCCTGCCGGCGTACATCGCGGGCACATCGCTGCCTATCCTTATAAGGATGCTTGCGGGTATGTCCGGAAGCCCGTAAACCTCCCTTATCCCTCTGGCGACCCCCGCGGCGTCGGCGGAAGAGCCTCCCATCCCCGCCCCTTCGGGTATGCGCTTTTCTATAAGGATATCCGCCCCCTTAAGCCCGTAGGCGCCGCAGATAAGCTTTGCCGCCTTAAGCGCGGTATCGTTTTGGTAACGCCTGCCGTCGGTATATGCAACCCTTATCGTGTCCGAAACCTTCACCGTCACGGTGTCGCAAAGGCCTATCGGCGCTATTACGGTGTCTATGAGGTGCATACCTCCGCTGACCCCCGTAATGTCAAGGCAGAGATTTATTTTCGCTCTCGCCTCTATAATAGCCGCATCGCCGACCGTACTTTTCATAATGATATTATACATTACTCTTTAGCATAAATCAATGGTAAAAAAGAAAGAGAAAGTAACAAGCCCGCTTTGCACTCTTGTAAATTTTCAAAAAAATTTTTCAGAAATTGGTATTTTTCGTTGACAAAAACATAAATTGGTATTATTATGATACCAACCTACTCGGTTGGTAGGTAATAAAATCGAAGGAAGTAAAGACCATGGCAGATTATAAGTTCGAAACCTTACAGGTTCACGCGGGGCAGGAGAGCCCCGATCCCGCAACGGACGCCCGTGCGGTACCCATTTACGCCACCACCTCTTATGTCTTTAAGAACTCCGCGACGGCAGCGGGGCGTTTCGGCCTTACCGAAGGCGGAAACATTTACACCAGGTTAATGAACCCCACCTCCGATGTCTTCGAGAAGCGCATAGCCGCGCTTGAAGGTGGCGTGGCGGCTCTTGCCACGGCCTCGGGCTCGTCGGCAATTACCTACGCCGTGCAAAACATCGCTCTCGCGGGCGACCACATCGTATCCGCCTCCAACATTTACGGCGGCACCTACAACCTGTTCGCCCACACCCTTAAGGACCAGGGCATAGACGCCACCTTCGTCGACCCCGCCGACCTCGGGGGCTTTGAGAAGGCCATTAAGCCCAACACCAAACTTATCTTTGCCGAAACCCTGGGTAACCCCAGCTCGGATGTCATCGACATCGGGGCGCTGGCGGACATCGCCCACCGCAACGGCATCCCCCTTATCGTCGATAACACCTTCGCCACCCCCTACCTTTTCCGCCCCATAGAGTACGGAGCGGATATCGTAGTGCACTCCGCGACCAAGTTTATAGGCGGGCACGGCACCGTACTGGGCGGCGTCATTATCGACTCGGGCAAATTCGACTGGACGCAAAACGACAAGTTCCCCGGCATCAGCCAGCCCAACCCCTCCTACTGGGGCGTTGTGTTCGCCAAGGCCGTCGGAAACCTCGCTTACATAATCAAACTCCGCACCACCTTAATGAGAGACCAGGGCGCGGCGATCTCCCCCTTCAACTCCTTCCTGCTCCTGCAAGGGCTCGAGACCCTGTCGCTTCGCGTAGAGCGCCATGTTCAAAACGCCCTTAAGGTTGCCGAGTACCTCAAAACCCACCCGCAGGTGGAAAAGGTAAACCACCCCTCGCTCGAAACGGGCAGGAAGAAGGAGCTTTACGACAGCTACTTCCCGAACGGCGCGGCCTCAATCTTCACCTTCGAGATTAAGGGCGACGGCGCGACGGCGCAAAAGTTCACCGAGAGCCTTAAGCTCTTCTCCCTTCTCGCAAATGTTGCCGATGTCAAGAGCCTCGTAATCCATCCCGCCTCGACGACGCACTCGCAGCTCTCCAAAGAGGAGCTTCTCAAGATAGGCATCAAGCCCACCACGGTACGCCTGTCCGTAGGCACCGAGCATATCGACGATATCATCGCGGACCTCGCGCAGGCATTCGAGGCGGTAAAATAGCGTAGTTTTGTGCTATAATTAAAAGCGGGACACCGCTCGAAATATAAATAAGGAGATGATATAATAATGTCCAAAATCTACACATCGGCCGACCAGCTTATCGGCAAAACGCCGATGCTAAGGCTAACCAATCTGGAGAAAAAGCTCGGCCTTAACGCCAGGATAATAGCAAAGCTCGAATACTACAACCCCGCCGGTTCGGTAAAGGACCGTATCGCCAAGTCGATGATAGACGACGCCGAGGCGAGCGGCAAACTTAAGCCCGGCGCGGTTATTATCGAGCCCACTTCGGGCAACACAGGCATAGGGCTTGCGGCCGTGGCGGCGGCAAGAGGCTACAAGCTTATGATTGTTATGCCCGAGACGATGTCTGTCGAGCGCCGCCAGCTCATGAAGGCCTACGGGGCCGAAATCGTCCTTTCGGACGGCGCTAAAGGCATGCGCGGGGCGATAGCCAAAGCCGAAGAGCTTGCCGCCGAAATCCCCGGAAGCTTTATCCCCGGGCAGTTCGACAACCCCGCCAACCCCAAGGTTCACCGCGAAACCACGGGCCCCGAAATCTTCGAGGATACCGACGGCGAAGTCGATATCTTTGTCGCGGGCGTAGGCACGGGCGGCACGATAACGGGCGCGGGCGAGTACCTGAAGGAAAGGATCCCCTACCTCAAAATCGTGGCGGTAGAGCCCGCCTCCTCCCCCGTACTTTCGACGGGCACGGCGGGGCTGCACAAGATTCAGGGCATAGGCGCGGGCTTCGTCCCCAAGGTGCTCAACACGGGCATTTACGACGAAATCATAACCGTCACCAACGAGGATGCCTTTGCCACGGGTAAACTTATCGGCAGGACGGAGGGCGTTCTGGTGGGTATCTCTTCGGGCGCGGCTACCTGGGCGGCAATCGAGCTTGCCAAGCGCCCCGAAAACGAGGGCAAGACTATCGTCGTAATACTCCCCGATACCGGCGAGCGCTACCTCTCCACCCCCCTGTTCGCCGACTAAACCAACACAAACGAGGTAACCGAATTGATGATTTCCACAAGAGGCAGATACGCTCTTAGGGTTATGATAGACCTTGCGGAGCACCAGAACGGCAGCTTTATACCCATGAAGGATGTCGCCGAAAGGCAGGGCTTTTCGCTTAAGTATATCGAAAAGATTATGCCCGTGCTCTCGAAGCACAAAATGGTCGAGGGCCAGCACGGCAAGGGCGGGGGCTACAGGCTCACAAGCGACCCCCGCGAGTACAGGGTACTTGACATCTTAAAGATTACCGAAGGAAACCTTGCCCCCGTGGCATGCCTCGAAAAAAACGCCAAGCCCTGCAGCCGCATAGGCGAGTGCCGCACCATCGGTATGTGGAGAAAGTTCCACGAGTTAACCTTGGACCTTTTCGCTAACATAACGATAGCAGACCTCATGCAAAAAGAAGAATTACCCGACAATTATGTGATTTAGCCAATCTCTCCAAAGCTTATAAAGCATAAAAAGAGCGCCGCGCGGCGCTCTTTTTGTTTACATTGTGTTAGGGATATCTTATAGTTCTCTATAAAGCAGCACCTTCTCCCCTCCTTGCAGCGGCAGCTTGAGGTCGGGGTTAAGCCTTATGAGTGTTTCTTCCTCGCAAAGCAGGGCTTTGGCTACATCCCACAGCGTTTCGCCGGGCTTTACGATATAGAGGCTTATGGCGCAGTCGTTTTGCTCGCGGTCGCCAAGCTCCTCCATGGCAGTTATTATCTTTATCGGGGTGCTTCCCGAGCCGAATACTTCTATATAGATATCGCCCGTAAGCTCTATCTGGTCGTTGTGGCGGGCCTTCGCCGAAAGGCATGTGACCATCGCCTTGGCGTATAAGTTATCCTGGCAGGCAAAGTCGCGCGAGACCACAAAGTGATAGGGTATTTCGGCGGTGGCGAGGCTAAGCTGCTCGTCCTCGTCTATGTAGATTACATTGGCCGAAACGATGCCCTCGACAGCCAGAGAGCCGTTGTTTGAGGCGGTAAGGGCGCCGACAGAGGGGGGACACACGCACAATACCGACCTAAGGCGCTTGCTGCCTTCGTCCAGGCGTACCGAGCCCGACAGCTTTTCGTAAACGCCCGTGAGGCACACCGAGTTTTCGAGGTAGACGGTTTCGGCGGTAAGCTTAAGCTCCTTCTTGCAGCTGTATGCGTCCGAGAGAAGCATAACTTCCTTCTTGCTTACGCAGAAGCCCTTTATACCCACGACGATTTCGATTTTTAAGCCCGAGCCTGCCGCCCCGCTCTCCAGCGTTATGGTGGTGGAGGAGGCGCTTGCCGAGCAGTACACCTCGCAGCCCTCGGTTACATTGGGGGCAAGTATCTCGGTCTCGAAGGGCACCGACACGCACCTCGAAAGCAGGTTGCCGCCCGAGGTATAAATGAGGTGCAGGTAGCATTCGCCGTCAATTTGGCATATTTCTGTTGCCGCGGCTACCTTTTTGAGCGCTACCTTGGTATCGTAGGAGAGAATCTTATCGATTGCCTCCTTGATATCCACGCTCGACGAGGCCAAAATTTCGCTTTCCCTTATGGGCTGAATCGTCTCGATTTCGACGGGTAAGACTCTCTTGCAGATACCATCGTCGGGCTCGACGGCGTTAAACCCGAACTCGGCGATACAATACCCCCGGATCTCGAACGCCGCCCTGACTTTTACATCGGACGAGCCCACAAACTCGCTGGAGATAACCGATATCTCCAGGTCGATATGGCTTTTGGGAGTTATTATAGGCGACTTTATCACGGCGCTGTTGTCAAAAGCCTGCTCGTAGCTGTTTAAGGCGCCCTCGGCGTCCTTATAAATCGCGCGGTACAAGGCCTTATAATTTACTCGCGCCTCTCCCTGATACGCCTCATAAGAAGTAATTTTTGCGTTTACAATTACGCAAATTACCCTTTCGGCGCCTGCGACAGACAGTTCCTGATCGACATAGAACTGGCTGGGATAAATTTGTTCGCGTTTATCTCCTTTAATAAACATAAAAACCCCCTTTGTCTGGTCTCGTATACCATACAATATGAAAGAGGGCTGTGAATTATTACTTTCTTTTGCGGTAGAACAAAATATTTTTGCTTAAAATATCGTTATAACTGAACGAGTTAAGCTCGCCGCCCGCAGCCCTTACCGTAAAAATGGCGGGGTAGGTGCTTTCGACGACGCCTTCAAATGTTTCGATGCGGTTTCTGCCGCGGTTTACCCTTATGATAAAGCTTTGCCCCTTTATCTCCTTTACCTTATCTATCGTGCCCTTTATATCCTGATTGACGGTTCTCATATATCTATTTATGCCCAAAAATATGGGTTTTATCCAAATTCCGGGCGGCGCGCCCGATTTGGCATTCCCGCCCATTTTTTCTTTGGAGCGACAGTTATTTTGTTGTATAATATTTATATGAGGCTGACAAGAGGGAAAAAGGCCGCGGTCGGCTTATTGATAGTTATTTTTGTTCTGGGAGCCGGGCTTGTGTCGGCGATGGCTGTCCACGCCGCCGTCGAGGATCGCAGCATGGGCAGCGTTTTCTGTGAGTATGTTTTCAGGGTGGTTCTCACGAGAAACGACTTCCGAAGCGAAGAAGGCACCCTCAAACTAATAGAAAAAGCCCGCGAAAATAACGAAGATTACAAAGTCCCCCAAATCTACAAAACGGTTTTCAACTTCGATATTCAAACGGTATCGGGGTACGAGGTCTGCTTCTTCGGGGAGGATTCGGGCACCCTCATATATTACCTGCACGGCGGCTCATTTATCTATCAGCCCACGCCCTTCCATTACATCTACGCAAAAAAGCTCGCCAAAGAGCTTAACGCCAAGGTCGCCCTTCCCGTCTATCCCAAAGCGCCCAACTATTCTTATGAATATATATTGGACTCGGTATACTGTATTTATTCCGAACTCACGGGCGGCGCCGGCTACCAAAACATAGTCGTTATGGGCGACTCGGCCGGGGCAACCCTCACCCTTACGCTCGGGCAGTATATAGCGGAGCATGGCGGCATAATGCCGAACGATCTTATCTCTATCTGCCCCGTAGCCGATATGACGCTTACAAACCCCGAAATAGACAAACTCCAAAAGTACGACCCCATGCTTAACGCCAAGGACTTAAAGCTCCAGCTTAACGCGTACAGCGGCGGCAACCCCACTAAAGAGGATTACAAACTTAACCCCATCTATTGCGATTTTTCGGTAATGCCCGAAGTCACCGTCTTCGCTGGCGGGTACGACATCCTCACCCCCGATATAAGAAAACTTAAAGAAAAACTCGACGGCGAGGGCATATCAATCAATTATTACGAATACCCCAGAATGGCACACACCTTCCCGCTATTCCCCATACCCGAGGCAGACAGGGCTTTGGAACAAATAAAAGCGGTTATATATAACTAATCCATAAAGAGAATATGTTTTATTTTTGAAACTTTTATATGGACAATCCTTAATTTTTCTTGTATAATGCTTAGCGTGTCCGAAGACACGCTTTTTATATTGTTTTTAAGGAGAGTGCAATGGAGGAGAGAAAGCTTCTTACTTACACCAAAGGCGAACGGAACGCCTATCTCGCGTCGATGGTCGGCCAAAACATGATTTACAACATCATCGGCACGGCCATGTCGTATTACTTCCAGTTCGTTATCTTCATACCCGCTATGATAGTCGGCGTGATTATGACGGCGGCCAGGGTATGGGACGCAGTTAACGACTTCTTTATGGGCACCCTCGTGGACAAAACGAGAAGCAAGTGGGGCAAGTGCAGGCCCTACCTCATTTACGCGCCCATCCCGATTATGATAATAACCATTTTGTGCTTTACCAACTTCGGCTTTTACACCGAAGGGCAAACGGCGCTCAATGTCGGCATCGTATTTTGGGCGGCTTTCACCTATATAGTATGGACGATGGCGTATACCGTGGGCGACATACCCCTCTGGGGCGTAACGGCCCTGATGACCGAAAGCAGCGACGACCGCAATAAACTGCTTTCGCTCGCGAGGATTGCAGGCGGCATAGGCGGCGGCGTAGTCCTTCTGTCGATTATCCCCCTGTGCAACCAGGTTGCCCCGATGCTCTCAAAAGCCCTTTCGCTGGACTCCAGAAACGGCGAAAGGTGGGCATACCTCATCGTCGCGGCGGGCTTTGCCATAGTGGCAACCGCCCTCTTCCAGATATGCGGCTTCAAGATTAAAGAAAGGGTGGTAAGCGCCGATAAAAAGCCCACGCTTAAAGAAAACTTCAAGATAATGCTGGGCAACAAACCCTTTAAGCAGATTCTCCTTTCGGGCATACTCGGAAGCCCCAAAATGCTCATAATGCTTGCCGCCATGCCCCTTATACAGTATTACTTTGCCGCCAAAGACTCGGTTTTGTCTTTGGTATATATGATAGTTTTGGGCGGTGGCGTGTTCGTCGGGCAGTTCGCGGGTATGGCTGTAGCCCCCTACCTCACCAAAAAGATCTCCAAAAAGAAGATATACAATTACGGGCACCTCGCCAGCATCATCCCCTTTGTGCTTATATTCGTAATATACCTTGCCGCGCCCAGGACGCTCGCCACAAATTACGGGCTGCTCGCCCTGCTTACGATACTCTTCCTGTTTAACGGCTTCTGCAACGGCGTAATAATGGTTATGCAATCGGCGATGATAGCCGACTGCATCGACTACGAAGAGCACAAGAGCGGCACGAGGCCGGACGGCGTGTTCTTCGCCGGGCAGACCTTCCTTGCCAAGCTAACCTCGGGCATAGCGACCCTCATCGCCTCTGCCGCCTATTCGGTTGTGGGCTTCTCCGACGACGCCATCGCAAAGCTTAACGACTACATCGCCAATATGGGCCCCGCAGACCCCCTGCCGAGGGAAATGGCGCAGTATGACAAGTTCATGATGATACTCTTCTTCATCGTATCCATTCCCCCCGCGATAGGCTGCCTGCTCTCGGTTATCCCGACATGGAAATACGCTTTAGACGACGACAGGCATAAGGAAATACTTCTCGAGCTAAACGAAAGAAGAAGGGCAAAGGAAACCGAAGCCGCTCAGGCCGAAACGGAGCCCGCTGCCATTGCCGAGGAAGCAAAGAGCGAAGCGTAAAAATCTATCTTAAAGAAAAACAAAAGGCTGCCCAAAACGGCAGCCTTTTTTATTAATTATTATTATCCCCGACGCGGACAATATACGCTCTTCGCGCCGAAGGCTTCCACGGGCGCAGCCCTCTTCACGCCGGCAAAGCGAGGCTTTACACATCTTTTATTGTTTTACTTCAGCGTAAGCTGCACTTTTACTGCGTAGTGGTCGGAAGTAAACTTGCCGTCGTATTTTTCGTGCAGCACTTCGTAGCGGTGGACGATAAAGCAATCCTTTTTTACAAAGCAGAAGTCTATGGGACTTTTTTCGGAGATGTCGGTATCCTTGTAACCGTGGAAGGTGCCGTACTTAAGGGAAGTTTCGGCTATGTACTTTGTGTCGTCTAGCTTTTCGGTAATTATGGGGTAGTTGGAGCTCTTTTCGTCGAAGTTAAAGTCGCCCGTTAAGATAGCGGGATATTCGCTGGCCGACACACGCTCCGATAGCATCTCGGCGCCCTTTTTTCTCGCCGTCGAGCCTTTATGGTCGAGGTGGGTATTGAAAAACTGTATTATTTTGCCGCTTTCCTTGTGTTTTAGTATGGCGTAGGTGCAGATTCTGTTTGTCGAAGAGTCCCAGCTCCTGGATGGCACATCGGGGGTTTCCGAAATCCAGAAGGTTTTGGTTTCTATAAGCTCAAACTTATCTTTTTTGTAGAAAACGGGGACTCTTTCGGTAAAGGCTTCCAGAGTTTCCCTCGTTTCGCCCACAAAATCGTAATCCGTAAGATGTTTGGCAAGGTATTTGTCCTGGAAAGCTTCGTTAGGTCCCGAGAGCACTTCCTGCATTCCGATTATGTCGGGGTCGTGGGCTTTTATGTGCGCGACTAAAGCCTCACGGCGATTATTCCAATAGTCGGGGCCGTTTTTGCCGGCGTCTAAGGCTATCGTGCGTATGTTGTAGCTCATCACGGTGAGGGTAACCTCGGCGGGGTCGGGTGCGGGATCTTCCCCCTTGGCGCAGCCCACAAGCAGCGCCGCCGCGATAACCGCCAAAATTATTATAGAAATTATCCTGCGGGCCATTTTTTGTCTCCCTTTTACAAAATCAGGTACCCTTTAATAATAAATAATGCGGGGCAATATGTCAATACTAACAATATGAACAGAGTTGTTATGATAGTAGGCGCCTCGAGCGGGATCGGGCTCGCGGCGGCAAAAAAGTTTATAGAAAGCGGGGATATTGTCTATAACTGCTCAAGGAGAAAGTCCCCTTTAGAGGGCATAAAGAACCTTACCTTAGACATAGTAAACACCCCCGATATCAGACAGCGGGTCGAGGAGATAATGGAAAACGAAAAACGCCTCGACATCGTCGTAAACTGCGCAGGCTTCAGCATGGCGGCGCCCGTCGAGTATGTAAAGAGCGAGGATTACAGATATCTGTTCGATGTAAACTTCTTCGGCGCTATAGAGTTAATAAAAGCCGTGGTGCCCAATATGCGCCCCGCGGGCGGCAAGATTATCCTCATAAGCTCTCTCGGCGGGGTAACCCCCATACCATACGACCCCTATTACTCGGCGTCTAAGGCGGCTCTCAACATCCTCGCAGAGGCGCTGTCTTTCGAGCTCGAGAAGCAAAACATCTATATAACCTCGGTTATGCCGGGCGGAACAAAGACGGATTTTTCGTTCAAGCGCAAGATTTATAAAGAGGAGGAAGTAAAGCAGTATGAAGACGACTTCAGAAACGCCGTCAGCTCCTTACAGCATATTGAACAAAAAGGAATGCCCGCCGAAGCGGTTGCCGATACGATACTATATGTAGCCGACCTTCCCAACCCGCCCTTAATTGTGGCAAGCGGGATAAAAAACAAGATAAACAACGGGTTATATAAAATACTGCCCCGAAAGGTTACCCACGCCATCACAAAAATGAGGTATAACCTCAGGCCCTAGCTGCCCGTTTTTGCCTGCCACCTGTCGGAGAGAAACTTAACTTCCTTTTTGAACTCCTCGCCGAAGGCTTCTCTATCTATGGGCAGGTTTTTGCATAAGGTGTCTATAAAAGCCAGCTTTACCCGGTCGCGCACCTCGTAAAGGGCGGCAAAGGCGCACACCTTGGCGCACCATTCCTCAAGGGTGCCCTCGGTTATCTCCTCAAAGTCCACCCTTACTATTCCGTCCCCTTTTACAATGTAATTTCTGAAATTCTCGTCGAAGGTTATCGAGTGCAGCCTGTCATAAATATATGTAATGGTTTGGGCGAGAGTTTTTGCCAGCTTTTCGGCTTCGCCGGGCGCCGCCCTAAGATATCTGTCCAAAAGAAGGTCGCCCTCGACAAGCCCGGTTTCTATTACGGCATCCCCCTTGTTAAGCATCGGAGGCGCGCAGCAGCCGTTCAAAGCGCGAAGCGCCAGGGCTTCCTTTTCGCAGCACGCTTTGTCCGAAAACTCCTTGCGAACGATTCCCTCGTCCGTAAGGGTTACTTTATTTCTTCTGCTTTTATATTCCTTCATCGTCTATAAACTCTACGCGGATATCCCCGCCTTTTTTGTAGCCTTTAAGCTCCTTTACGACGCCCAGCACGGCGTTTTTAAGGATATTCTGCACAAAAGGCACCATCGCGATTTCCTTCCCGCCAATTATAAGCGATACCTTTTTGCCCTTCAAGGCGCAGTTTTCCGGGCTCTCCTCGCCCTTAAGGCACTTCGCGAGAAAGCTCTTGCAGTCCGTACCGCACACCGAGCAGCACTCGGGGCCTACATCGGGCATCAGCGCGGGCGACTTTTCGAGAATGAGTTCTACTAGCCTTTCGGTTTCGGTTATGCCGTTTATTATAGGCAACCCTTTGTAAAAACCAGTATGGTTGTTGGCGAAACGCCCGCTTATGGCAATCGTCAGGGGCGTTATTTCGGGCTCCTCGTCCTCCTTACAGCAGGAAATCTGGGGCACATTGGCGTCCCTCACCCCTTCTAAGGCCACAAACTCCTCCTTGTAATGCGACAGCACTTCGTATATGTCCAGATGGCCCGTGTACATTATATCGGTTTCGTAATGGGCTCGGGCGGTTACCGTTGTAGCCCCCGCCTGCCTGTGCCTCCAGGTGTTTTTGCCTTCGGTGTCTATCTTAAAGGCCTCATAGTGTATCTCCTTAACCGAGCCCACCGAAAAGCCCCTTTCCTTAAGGGCGGCTATAACCTTTTCGATGACGCTTGTCTTGCCCGACCCCGTAAGCCCTACTATACTGAATGCCCTCATCGCAAAACCTCCTCTTTACAGGCTGAAAAGCCCTCCGTAAATATACATAAACGCCAGATATCCCGCCGTGAGCAGCACGGATATCACGATTACAACCCAGTCTTTTGCTGTTAGTTTCAGTTCCCTTAGCATCGTGCGCTTTTTGTGCGCCCCGAAGCCCCTCGAGCTCATCGCGAGGGCAAGCTCCCTGCTCTTTATTATACACCCCGAAATGGCGGGCGCGATAAGATATCCGTAAATCTTTATCTTTTTGCCTATGGGCATCTTTTTGATGTCTATGCCCCTCATTGCCATGGCGTTCATCCTCGAGCGGAACTCTTCCGAAAAAACAGGCAAAAACCTTAGCGTGATTGCCGACATAAAGGCAAACTCGTAAGGAAGCCCCATCTTAAGAAGCCCGTCCGTCATCTCCCGCCCGTCCGACGAAGCCGCGATAAGCCCGGCGAAAAGTATAATGCCCATGCGGAGCACAAACTCTATGGCAAAGCCTATGCCCTTGGTGGTAAGAAGGTTGACGCTTTTTATGCTTATAAGCGTAGTGCCTCCCTTTACCGTCAGGCTTTGCACAAAGGCGATAAACAGGATAAGCCACAGAAAGTGCCTAAGCCTCTTTATCGCGCCAATAATGTCCAGCTTCATTATTATATCTACCAACGCCGCCGCCGCGAACACTATGGCAAGGTAGGCGATATCCTTCGCCAGCACCGCAAGCGAGGTTATAAGGATAATTATCAAAAGCCTTACGCGGGGGTCAAGCTTCATAAATCTTACCCCCTTTTAATGTAAGTATTTTGGGATTCTTTAAGGACTCCAAAAACTCTTTATCGTGCGTGATAATAAGCGCCCCGCCCGCAAAACCGTTAACAAAGTCAGATATAAACTCCCTTCCGCCCATATCTATCGCCGAGGTGGGCTCGTCCAGTATCAAAAACTTTACGCTTCTCGACATCACCGTCGCTAAGGCAAGCCTTTGCTTTTCGCCGCCCGACATGGTGAGGGGGAAGCGCTCTTCCATTCCCTCAAGCCCGAAGTCTTTAAGGGTTTTCTTTAGCTCCTCTTTCTTTTCGTCGGTTAGCGCGCCCTCTATCTCGAAGGGGAAAGTCAATTCTTCCATCACGGTAGGGGCAAACAGCTGCATATCGGGGTTTTGGAAGAGGTAGCCTATGCTCTTTGCCCTCTGAGCCGCCGAAATCTTTCCGGCGTCCTTTCCGTCTATCGTTATGCTTCCGCCCGAGGGTTTAAGAAGCCCCAGAATAAGGTTGGCGAAGGTCGTCTTTCCGCTGCCGTTCGGCCCCAGCAAGGCGTAAATATTGCCTTCTTCCAGGACAACGCTCGCGCCGTCCAATACGGGGGCCGACTTTTTCTTATACGAGAAGGAAAGGTTATTTACTTCTATCTTCATAGTCCTTCCCTCTCTTTAACTCAATCACCCTGTGGGCTATCTCCAAGTCTTTGGGGTTATGGCTTACCATTATAACCCCGCCGCCCTCTTTAGCAAAGTTTATTAAGATATTTCTCACGATGTCTTTTTTGTCGGTGTCTATTCTCGAGGTTATTTCGTCGGCAATAAGAAACTTAGGCTTCATCGTAAGGGTGGAGGCTATGGCGACAAGCTGCTTTTCGCCCCCCGAAAGCCTGTTGGTCTTTGCCCCCAAAAGATGCTTTATGCCGCAAATTCCGGCGGCTTCCTCTATGCGCGCCTTTATCTCATCTCGCGGAAGCGCAAGGTTTTCGGGAGCGAAGGCAAGCTCCTCCGTCACAAGGGGCGAAAACAGCTGCATGTCGGGGTTTTGGAAAACAATGCCCACGCAGGCGCACCTCTCGGCTATGCCCATCTCCGGGAGCGCCTTGCCGCCGTAGTACACCTCGCCCGAAACCGCCGTTTCGTCTCCTTCTTCCATAAGCCCGGCAAGGCAGAGGCAAAGCGAGCTTTTGCCGCTTCCGTTGGGCCCCTTTATGGCAAGGATTTCGCCGCTTTCGGCCGAAAACGAAAGGTTTTTGAAAATAACCTGCCCGCCGAAGCTAAGGCTAAGGTTTTTTGCCGTAAGCCTCACTCTATGTTAACCTCCGTAAGCAGCTTGCAGCGGTTTTGGGAGTAGGCATCGGAGGCTTTTATCGAAACAAAGGGCCCGCCGTCCTCGGTATCCCTTGTGTAGCCTTTGCGGTCGATGCCCTCGGTAAAGGGCTGCCCGTTAACCTTGTAGGCGATAAAAATTTCGCCGTCCTTGCGGATATCCCTTCCTTCGTAAATCTTTGTCAGCCCGTCAGAGCCCTTAAAAGTGGCAATCTCGATATCGTAAAGCTCGACACCCAGCGCGAGAAGTATTTTCTTTACCTCTATGCCCGAATAGGCCTTTTCTACGGGGTCGCTTACCGAAGTGTCATAAATGGCGGTAAACTCCTCCTCGGCTACGCCCTCAAGGGCAAGAAGCTCTTCTATGGTAAAGCTGCCGAGCTCTTCGCCGAAGGCGGTAATCTTTATCTTTTGCTCCTTGTAAAGCTCGCGGTTTTCCTCGTTGTTTTTGAGGTATAATGGCAGAAACACCGCGAAGGCGACAACAAGGGCGCCCACGATCGCTATCGCTATTATGGCCTGCTTGCTAAGCTTTTTCTTCATATCAGCCCTCAAAAACATAGTACGGCACAAACATATCAAGGGATGTGAACAGCCCGTGAGCGCCGTAAGCGTTGCCGCCCGCGTCATACAGCGTGTTGTGCCCGTGGTCGGGTACGATTATCACGGTGCCGTCGAAGCGCGAAATCAAATCCTCTATATAGCCCTCTATCTCGAGAAGCTTATCCTTAGCCTCGTCCGAAAGCGGCCCGTCCGAGTGGTTAACATCGTCTATCTCGTGGAAGTGTATGAATATGAGGTCGGCGCCGTCGTTTATCGCCTTTATGCCGTTCTGGTACGCCCTCTGGTCGGAGACCGAGTAGGTAACCTTATCGTTTACGCTGGTAATTATAAGGTTTCCTTTGCCCTCTATATAGGACACGCTCTTGCCTTGGTTCTCGGCGTACTTGAATATGTCGTCCACTTTAACGGGAAGTACGGCGCGGCTTTCGCCCTTGTCAAAATGCACGCCGTTTACAAAGGGGGATTGCCCCGTTACAATGGCGGCAAGGGCGACGGGGGATATCGAAAGATTGGTAGAGGCGGCTATCGCGGTGTTATCCCCCATTTTTAGCGTCGTCAGGTAGTCCTTAAAATGCTCCGCCTGCTGCAGCGAGAAGCCGTCGGGCAGTATAAACATTACCTTTTTTCCGCCGTCCAGGGCGTTCTTCATATCGGCAAAAGCGTCAAGTATGAGCTTGTCGGCGTTAACGGCAAAGCCGAAAACGGGCTTATATTCTTCACCTGTTTTGCATACCAGCTTACCGCCCTTCCAGTCGAGGGGGGCGCCGCCCGCGTCGGGCAGAATGTCGTAATCCTCAAAATACACGGCATTCTTTACTTTGTCGGTAAAATCGCTAACCGCAAAGCCCTTGCCTTTTTCGTACTTTTCGGCAATGTTTTCGCCGAGATGGTTTTCGGCAATAAAGTCAAAGAGCCTGAGCTTGGCGTTACCCCTGCTTACAAACACGGTGTCCGAAAGCGGGCTTACAATCCTGTAGCCCTCCGTCGCCTCGTTTTGGGTAATGACGGTAATCTCGGCGATATCCTTTATTCCCACCACTTTGGGGTAGCCTATGCCCTTTGCGCATACCGCCCCGTTATCGTTGATGTAGATGTAAATATCCGAGGTAAGCGGGTATCTCACCACCGCGCTTACGCCGTCGGAGGCGGTTATCATAATCTTGTTGTCGGGATAAAGCATCTTTATGCCTTCGAGTATGCCCGAAAGCCCGTATCCCTTGGCTTCGACGGTTTCGCCGTCGTCGTCATAAGAAAATTTAACCGCTTTAAGCTTGGCAAGGTCTGTTTCGGCTATCCCGCCCTCTATGTCGCCGTCTATCGTGAGAATGACGGGTTTAGAGTTGCATGCGAACAGGGCGAGCGCCGCCGCCAAGGCTATAAAGGCTATAATTATAAGCTTAACCTGCTGTTTTCTCATCGGTGTTATCCTCCGAGGTTTCTTGCGGGGTTTCCCGCACACTTCCCAACGCTTCGGTTCTTTGGGTATCCGCCGCGGGTACCGGGTCGGCGCTTTGTGCGTCCGCAACGGGAATGGGCTCGGTTCTGGGCTTTGCCTTACCCTTTTTGAGTTTCAGAAGCCCCGTCTTTTTTGCCATGGCAAAGGCAAAGTTGGCTATCACCCCGCCAATCGCGCCCGACATCGCGGCGCCAAGAAGCGTAAACATCAGCGGGAAAAACGACAGTCTGAAGAACAGCACATTCGCGGCGAAGGTCCCCACAATGTTAGAGAGCGCGGTGCCCAGAACGAAATGCAGGATGTTGTAACCTTTTTTATTAAAGAAAAATACAATCTCCACAGGTACTGCGGGAAGCATATACGAAAGTATAGTCCACACCCCATGGCTGCCGGGCGCGCCCGAGGTTATCATAACTATTGTCTGCACGGCGGCGACAATGAGAGCCGCCCCCCTCCTCCCCGTCAGGGCAATTGCGAGCGGAAGCCACATCATATAGAAGCCTCCCGCCAGCGCACCGCCGGGGATTCCGAGGGAGCCCGTTATCATTCTCACGAGAGCCCCCGCGATTGTTTTAATAGCTATGCTTAAAGCGCAAAGCATAGCTATCAATATAAGGTCATATACGGCATACGATTTGAATATGCCCGTTTTTTTACTCATAAATTGTGTTTTGCCTTTTGTTTAGCTTATTTCTCGATATAGATGTTTATCGTGGTTACATTCTTGAGGTTGTTACGGTAGGTCGAGGGGTTGGTATCGCCTAAAGCGCTCATAATTCTTGCCTTGCCGTTGCCTTTGTCGTAAGCGACTACAACGCCGTCATTCGAGTCGACTTCGGCTTTGGTATACGCCCTCGCCGAATAATCGTCGGTTTCTTTGTCGTCGGAGCAGACAAACATTACAACGGTGTAATCTTCGACTTTGCCGAGGTTGGCAAGTATGTCGCCCAGCTTGTAGCCGTAGTATGTGGTGGTGCCGTTCTTACCTTGATGCTCGTAGCTTATATAAAGGTTGGATCCGAGGTCGGTATAGCCTTTATCGTCTATATTCCTCTTGGTTACGCCATCGGCATTGGGGGTCGAAAGGGCGAGGGTGTTGTTCTTTACGCTGTCGCCCGAGCGGTCCTCAAAATCTATCTTGAGGGTGTTTGCGTCTTCCCAGGTGAGCGAAAGGATGTAAGCGAGGGTTTGTTCGCCCTCGTTCTCGCCGCCTTAGCCGCCGTCGCCTTCGTCACCGCCCTCTTCTTCGGGCAAGGGGTTAATGATTATTTTCTTTGCGAACTTGGCAATGCTGTTTCTCGATTTGCTGGTCTTGTCGGAAATGAACCTGGGGGCCTTTTCGTCGGCGGAAAATTCCTTGCCGTCCATAAAGCCAATGCTTATATAGGCGTTGTCGAGAGAGGTAATTTCGAAAACATCCTTATAGCCGTCGGAAGCGAATACCTTAACCGAGGATATCTCCGAGGGAAGCTCTATATTAAGCTTTTCTGCAATCGCCTTGAAGCTATACGCCACAAATACGCTGGTTTCCTCGGTGCCCACGCTGTTGGTAGTGGCCATCTCGACATTTTCCTGCTTGACGCCCTCGAGGGTTTCTCTGGTGACGGTGCCGAGCTTGGTTTCGCCATTGTAGATTTCGATGTCGATCGTGAGATCTTCGGGGATGGCGAAGGGCTTGTTGCAGGCGGTTAGCGCAACGGCCGCGACAAGCGCGACAGCTATAATCAAAATAATCGATAGAATTTTCTTGGACATGGCTATTCTCCTCTTTTTATTCTTTATTTTGTATTTCTTACTTTTTCTCTACGGTGGCAACCTCAACGGCGCTCAAGCCACTCTTTACAACAAATGTGCCGTTTTCTTTGGCGATTACGGCGGTCTTTACTTTCTCCGCTGTCAGGGTAAGCGTGTCGCCGGAGGGAGAGGTTACGATGTAGTCGTCGTCTTTGTCGTACATATTAAGAAGGTCGAGAAGTTTCCTTAAAGCAAACTCGTTGCCGTTGTTTTCGGCAAAGCGGATTCTTGCCTTCTCGAGGCAGACTATTGCGTTGTTATATACCGACAGCGACAGCACATTCTTTACCGTCATGCCCGAGCTGAAGTCGGGGCCGTCAAATTCGGGGCGGCGGTCTAAATCTATAATCTGCCCGTCTACTTCCTCTTCAAGAAGGAGCCATCCGCCGTTATAAACTTCGTACTTTGTCCAGGCGCTGTACTCCTCGAATTTATTGGCGGCGCTGTTGTAGTCCCACGCCACGCAATGCATTTTGTCGGTCTCTTTGGCGTCCAGAACGCCGCTCTCTATAAGCCCGGCTATCGGGTAGCCGTAATAAGTTCGGCTCACTTCCTCGCCGCCGAGCTGCACCTTGCCGACATAGCTTCCGACGAGGTCGCCCGGGAGGGACTCGAGGGCGGTAAACTTGGTGATGGCGGGAGCCTTGAGAAGCTCGGTGGAGAACTCTATTTTATTAAGCTTTTTTGCCCAGGCGTTGGCAATCTGGTCGGGGAAGACCGCCCTAATAGCCCCGCTCTTTTCGTCGGGGTTTAAGGTTACGCCGTCGTACTCTAAGGCAAGTATCATCTTGCTGCCCCTGCCCGACGAGTTGAAAATTTCCTCGGTTATGACTGTTACATAGCCGTCGGTGGCGTTAAGGGTCATCGTGCCGTAGGCTTCGATGCCCGCGCTATCGGTTAGCGCTGCAAGGACATCCTCGAGGTACACGCCTTTTACGGTGTGGGCTATGGGGTTGCCGTCGTCGTCGGTTTTGTCGCTGGCGTAAACCGGATCGTCGCTGCCGTGGACGACGGGCTTAGTTTCAAACAGTTGCCTTAATTGCGCCTTTGTTACGGAGATATCCTCCAACTCATTGCCGTTTTTGTCCACAAGGCCGCTTAAAACAAGGGTGTAATCGTCGTCGTTTACGCCTTCATCTTTATTGCAGGCGATAAGCGAAAAGGGTATGGCGACTATCAAAACAAGGGCAATAAATAAAATAAGCAGGCTTTTCTTTTTCATACGCTCCTCTTTTAGCCTGCGCCTTAAAACAATAAAATATAGATTTCGGGAATCCGCCAGACCGCGCGGAAAAAACACTGTCCTTTTCGCAACGGAAGGGAGAAACCTTTCGGTTTGTCCCCCGGCCGGACCCCATGGCATTTCTGCTTTAGGCAATCAGGCTCGAACATTGCTTTTATGATATCATAGTAAAACTACATTGTCAAACTGTTTTCTCCCCGCCCGGATTTCGTAAAAATATGATAAAACCTTGTTTGTACAGCAATACTAATTATGGCGGATTGCGGAAATTGTCTTGACATAAAAAGGCTTTTGGGCAATAATAAAAGCATGAAAAAAGCGTTGATTTTATTGATTTTAATAATTTTTTCGGTTGTTTTGGTCGGTTGCGGCGAGGAAGAGGTTACCGATTACCCCGCCTACATCGACGGCAGCCGAACCTACGCCGAGCAGGCGCTCGCCGAAGAGCAAAAACTGGCCTATTCTTCGGCAAAAATAGAGAATTTTTTTGTGGCTGAGGACGGGCATAAGGTATTTCGGGTTATATCCAAATACGGATACGAGGGCGAAATCGAGATGGTTATACTGCTAAACGGCAGTAAAGTTGAGAAAATAGCGGGCATCAATATTAAAGAGACGCCTTCGCACGGCGGAAGGTGCTTTAACGATAAAAACCTTGAAAGATATTACGGTTTTGACCTTAAAGAAAAGGGTAAACTCACGGGAAAACCCACCCCTTTGGACGAGGGTGATGTGGTGTATGTTTCGGGGGCGACGGTGACTTCCAAAGCGATAATAGACGGGATAAACGCCGTCGCATTATTTATAAATTCGCAAGAGTAACATACAAAATAGGGCAAATTCCGGCATTTTGCGACATTTTTCGCCGCTTATAATTTCAGCGAAAAAAGCCCGAAAAACGCAAAACTGCGTAGTTTTTAATATACTTAGAGGGAAGTTAAAATGATTGCCGAATATTGTCGATAATTGGCGAAAACGCCTCGCGCAAGCTCAGGATTGCGTTATTTGTCGAAAAATGCAGAAAACGAAACACGCGGCAGATACCCGCGTGTTGTTTTTTGAGATGAAGTTTGCCTTGAGGCATTGTTTTGAAAATGGAAAACGGCGTCAGTTGAACTTCAGGGCGAGGGCGACTGAGAGGACATTTCTTGCGCTGCGCTGAAGTTCGGCGAGGGTGACACCGCCCCTTTTGTGCGACCTGGAAGCCGAGCGGTCGTACCTGCCAATCCTGTTGCCGCCGGGCATTTTGAAAATGGAAAACGGCGTCAGTTGAACTTCAGGGCGAGGGCGACTGAGAGGACATTTCTTGCGCTGCGCTGAAGTTCGGCGAGGGTGACACCGCCCCTTTTGTGCGACCTGGAAGCCGAGCGGTCGTACCTGCCAATCCTGTTGCCGCCGGGCATGAGGACATCGACCTGTGCGCGGATGCGGTAGCCGCAGTTATAGTTGCCGTCGAAGTCGGGGTCGGCTGAGGGCTGCATCCACCAGTCGGTCATTACGGCGCCCTTGTAGCCCCACTCCTTGCGCAATACCGTCGTGCAGAGGTCGTAGTTGTAGTGGCTCCAGATGCCGTTTATTTTGTTGTATGAAGTCATTATGAAAAGGGGGCTTGCCTCTTTGACGCAGATTTCGAAGCCCTTAAGGTAAATTTCCCTCAGCGCCCTCTCGGACACCCGGGAGTCGTTTTTGTTGCGGTTGGTTTCCTGGTTGTTGCAGGCAAAGTGCTTGGGGCAAGCGGCTACGCCGCCCTTCTGTAAGCCTTTGACGACCGCCGCCGCCATTTTGCCGCTTACAAGCGGGTCTTCGGAGAAGTACTCGAAGTTCCTGCCGCAGAGGGGGTCGCGGTGAATGTTCATGCCAGGGGCGAGCAGCACATCGCTTCCCTTTTGTTTCATCTCTTCGGCGACAAGCGAATACACCCTTTCGGTTAGCTCCTCGTTGAAGGAACAGGCTATAAGCGTGCCGCAGGGCAACAGCGAGGCATACGCCCTTAGCCTTATTCCCGACGGCCCGTCGGTGGTGATTACGGGAGGCACGCCCTTAGCCCTGAGGGCCTTGGAAACGCCGCCCAACGCGCCCGCGTTGCCTTTGGCGCCTAACGGGCTGTTCATCGTAAGGCCGCCCCTGCAGAGGGCTTCAAGCTCGTCTACGGTTAATTGGGCTATGAAATCTTCCAAAGAGGCTTTGCCGCTTGCCACATCGGCAAGTTTAATGCCTCTGTCGCCCGTGAAGGGTATCTCTATCGGAAGGTTTTCGGTTATCCTCTGGGCGAGGTCATAATCCGCCGCGGGGGCGTCCTCAAAGGCCTTCTCGGCATCTCCCTCGTTTTTAACTTTGGGTTTGAGGATGGCGAAGGGTTTTTCGGGAGGCATTACGGGATAGCAGGGCTTTACGATTGGCTCGGTCAGCTCGAACTCGCCGGCTAAAGAGGCGCTTCGCGCATCGCCGCCGACATAGAAGGCATACTTGCCCGCCTCGGCTACAAAACAATGCTTGTTGCCAGTTGCCCCGCCGTCGTCGTAGGACATAAGGGAATAATACGGCACCTTAAGGGTGAGAGCCTGGCTTTCACCGCACTCTAAGGTTTTGGTTTTGGCGAACGCCACAAGCGAGCGGAAGGGCTTCCCTAACCTCCCCTGCGGGGCTTGACAATAGATTTGCACAACCTCTTTGCCGCTAAACTCTTTGCCGATGTTTGTGACGGTTGCAGTAAAGGTTACCCCCTCTTCGCCCTTGGACATTTCAGCCGAGATCGTAAAATCGGTGTAGCTTTTGCCGAAGCCGAAGGGGTAAAGGACGGAGGCTTTGTCGAAGGTTTCAAAATACCTGTATCCCACATATATATCCTCGGCGTAGTTGTTGAAGTCCTTGCCGCCGAAGTTTTGAGAGGAAGGGTAAGCACCATAGCTTGCCGCGATTGTGTCGGAGAGTTTGCCCGAGGGGCTAACCTTGCCCGAGATTATGTCGGCTATGGCGTTGCCGCTCTCCATGCCGCCCTGCCACACATATAAAACCGCAGAAATCGCGTCTTTGTAATCGTTTATAAAACTTAAATCTATGAGGTTGCCGCTGTTGATGAGCAAAATAACCTTGTCGAAACGCTTTGTTACCTTGTCGAGCATATCGCGCTCGGCGGGGGTGAGCAGGTAGCCGCCCTCCTCTAAGGTGTGCTCGCGGTCTTCTCCCGCCGCCCTGCCGATAACTATAATCGCCGCGTCGGACTGGCGGGCCGCCTTAAGGACAAGCTCGTCGTCCAGGGGCATTTCGTCGAAGTGCCTGGGCCAGTGCCCCCAGAAGCCTTCGTCGGGGACATTGGCGGCGCACCACGCCTTGTAGGCGTCGGCAACTTCTTCGCAGAGCGAGATACCTCCCGCCCTTAAGCCGTCTATAAGGTTTACCTTGTAGGGCGGCTTGACATCGCCGCCCGAGCCGTAACCCACATAAAAATAATCGTACTGAACCCTGCCGAAAACGGACGCCTTTTGCCCCTCGCGCAAGGGGAGAACGCCGCCGTCGTTTTTCAGAAGGACTATGCCCTCTGCGGCAAGCTCTCTGGCCGCTTTGGAAAGGGCGAGGTTAACGGCTTTTTCGCCTTCGATTTCGCCGCCCGTCTTTTGGGCAAGGCCCGTTATAAAATTGATTGCTTTGGAGAGGATTTTCATCTGGCGTTAAGCTCCTCCAACTCTTTGATCATGGCGTCCATAACCTCGGGAGGGTACGCCGTGCGGTACCGGAATTCCAGCGCCTGCTTTACCGAAAGCTGCTTTATAAGCGGCATTAAAGGATGCCTTAGGGAAGTTTCTCCGAGGTGCTTGACGACAACAGCCCTGCATTCGTCGTACTTAAGCAGAGTGCCGAGTTTGGTGTTGTGGTTGAATTTCATAAATACCCCTGAATCCAGATTTATTTCTTGGACTTCAGGGCGACCGTAACTTCGTTTTTGGGTGAGGAAAATACTATGCTGGTCTTTGTCTTGGATACGCCCTGAAGGCTCTTTATTTCGTTGAGAACCTTTTCGAGGGTTTTGGTGTTATCCGTGATGACTTTGAGGAGATAGTCGAAATCCCCCGCTATATAGTGGCATTCGGTGATGCCGGGGTTTTGTATTACCGCAGCCTCGAAGGCGTCGTTGAATTTGGGGTGCTCTATGCTTACCGACATCATAGCCATAACATCCTTGCCTACCGCCGAACTGTCGAGAAGTACGGTGTAGCCCTTGATAACGCCCGACGCTTCGAGCTTCTTGATGCGCTCGATTACCGCCGATACCGACAGCTTTATCATTTCGGCGATTTCGGAAGCGTTGGCGCGCGCGTTTTTGCGGAGAATGTTGAGTATCTTAATGTCTGTATTGTCCAAAATGACCTCCAATAAACCGATTATGCCCTTATCCTCGGGCTTAATTGTATTATACAGGAAATTATACAAAATTAATTAACTTTTTGAAAATAATTTTGCCCGCCGTTTGGCAAATTTTATGGACATCGCAAAAACCGATGATATAATGTTAATGTATGAGAAAGTTGTTTTCGATTATCTTAATCGCCGCTATTGCCGCGCCTATGCTTTTGCTGTATGGCTGCGGCGGCGGAAAAGATTCCCTGCCCGAGCCGCCCGGCTACATTACCGCCATCGGCAAAGCCCTGTACACGGCAAGGGAAGGGGGCGAAAAGATATGGCTAAGGGGCGTAAACGCGGGCGGCTGGCTTGTTACCGAGGATTGGATGTGCCCCACCTCGCTGGATAACGATTTGCGTGCCGAAAGCGGGATGTTTGAGCTTTGGGACGCATTAGAAGAGAGTTTGGGCGCCCAGGCGGCCGAAGAAGCGTACAACCTCTACCGCGACACATGGTGGACGGAGGAGGACTTTGACAACTGCAAGGCCATAGGCTTTAACTCGATAAGGCTGCCCTTCACCTGGCGCGACCTCGAAAACAAGGACTACACGCCGAAGGAAAACGGCTTCGATAGGCTGGATTGGTTTATAACCGAGTGCGCAAAGCGTGAGATATATGTAATAATAGACCTGCACGGCGCTCACGGCTCGCAGAACGGCAGGCACCACAGCGGCGACACGAGAACCGGCGGCGGTTTGTACGGCAATGAGGAAAATATGGACCGCACCGAAGCCCTTTGGGTGAGGGTTGCCGAGCGTTATAAAGATAACAAGTGGGTGGCTGGCTACGACCTGCTTAACGAGCCCGAGGCATACCCCGGCGGCACCATGAACAGGCAGACCCCGCAGTGGGAGTACTTCGACAGGCTTTACAAGGCGATAAGGGCGGTGGACCAAAACCACCTTATAATGATGTGCCCCACCTAGGAACTTTACAATTTGCCCGACCCAAAGAGGTACGGCTGGGAGAATGTAGCCTACGCCCCGCACTTTTACGAGTGGAACGACAGCAACAACTTTGAAAAGCAAAAGAAGTTTCTTGAGGATAAGGTAAGGCAAGCCGAGGGGCTAAACTACAATATACCCGTCTTTGTGGGCGAGTTTACCTTCTTCAATAACGCCGAAAGCTGGATATACGCTTTGAACCTCTTCAAAGAGCTTGGATGGGGCTTTTCCATATGGTCTTACAAGGTTTACGGCGAGGGAAGCTCGTGGGGCCTGTATACCGCCCCTAACCGTACCTTGGACAATGTGGTTACCCGCCATGACGACATGGAAAGCATAAGAAGAAAGTGGGGAAGCCTGCAGACAAGCGCATCCTTTACCCCCAACGAATGGCTGATTGACACGATAAAGCAAGTATTACTATGAAACAGCAAGCGTTGACAAGGACAAAAGACGCGGCGTACATCGCAATGTTTTCCGCCCTGATAGCTGTCGGGGCGTTTATCCGCATCCCCGCGGGGCTTGTGCCCATAACCATGCAGACCGCCTTTGTCGCCCTTGCCGCCCTTGCTATCGGGCCGAACAAAGCGGCTGTTTCGGTGCTTGTCTACATACTCCTGGGCCTTTGCGGGCTGCCCGTATTTGCCTCGGGCGGGGGCATAGGGTATGTCCTCTACCCTACCTTCGGCTACATACTTGGCTTTGCCCTGAGCGCCTGGGTTACGGGCTTTATATTCAATAAATTCAAGGAAAAAACATACATCGCCGCCGTCCTCTCCGGGCTCGCGGGCGTGTTTGCCGTATATGTCATAGGGCTGCCGTACCTCTACCTGATAAAAGATATCTACCTCGGTTCGCCCGTAACCGCAAAGACCCTGTTTGTAAGCTGCTTTGCCATATTCCTGCCCGGGGACATATTGACAATGGCGGTGGCGGCTTATGCGGCTGTGAGGCTGCGAAAGGCAGTTAAACAGGGGTAAAGAGCCTCGCCTTCGGCTAGGCGTGTCGCGAGAGCTTCGCCCGCGTTAAGGAAATTTATAATATAAGCTAAATCAATAATGCGAATAAAAAAGGCCGCGGATAACGCGGCCTTTTTGTATATCTTTAGGATAAGAAATTACTTGATAATGGAGGAAACAACGCCCGAACCAACCGTCCTGCCGCCTTCACGGATAGCGAAGCGGAGGCCTTCCTGAATGGCTATGGGGGTTATGAGGGTGATTTCCATCGTGATGTGGTCGCCGGGCATAACCATTTCGACGCCGTCGGGAAGCTTGATGTTGCCGGTAACGTCGGTTGTACGGAAGTAGAACTGGGGACGATAGCCGTTGAAGAACGGGGTGTGGCGTCCGCCTTCTTCCTTGGTGAGGACGTAAACCTGGCCGGTGAATTGGGTGTGGGGTTTGATCGAACCGGGCTTGGCAAGAACCTGGCCTCTTTCGATCTGGGTACGCTCGATACCGCGGAGGAGAGCGCCGATGTTGTCGCCCGCAACGGCTTGGTCAAGCAGCTTGCGGAACATTTCGATACCGGTAACCGTGGTTTCGACGGTGGGCCTGATACCGACGATTTCGACCTTGTCCTGAAGCTTGAGGGTGCCTTTCTCTACTCTGCCGGTGGCAACGGTGCCGCGGCCGGTGATGGTGAATACATCTTCTACGGGCATCAGGAAGGGTTGGTCGGTGGCGCGCTCGGGGGTGGGGATGTAGGTGTCTACAGCGGCGAGAAGCTCGCGGATGCAGTCGCAGTCTGCGCTGTCGACATTGCCGGCCATGCAGGCTTCCATAGCCTTGAGAGCCGAACCTTTAACGATGGGAAGGTTGTCGCCGGGGAAATCGTAGGAGGAGAGAAGCTCTCTTACTTCCATTTCTACGAGTTCGAGGAGCTCGGGATCGTCTACCATGTCTACCTTGTTGAGGAACACTACGATGTAGGGAACACCGACCTGCCTGGCGAGAAGAATGTGCTCGCGGGTCTGGGGCATGGGGCCGTCGGCGGCGGAAACAACGAGTATGGCACCGTCCATCTGAGCGGCGCCGGTGATCATGTTCTTAACATAGTCGGCGTGCCCGGGGCAGTCTACGTGAGCGTAGTGACGGGTGGAAGTCTCGTACTCGACGTGAGAGGTGTTGATTGTTATACCTCTTGCCTTCTCTTCGGGCGCTTTATCGATTTCGTCGTATTTGAGCGCTACGCCTTTGCCTTCTTTGGAAGCGGCGGATACCATGGTGATAGCGGCAGTAAGGGTGGTCTTGCCGTGGTCGACGTGGCCGATGGTGCCGATATTCACATGGGGTTTGGTTCTTTCAAATTTGGATTTAGCCATTTAGTAATTCCTCCGAAATAATTCGTTTAGTTATTTTTCTTTTTAACATTATAATACAAATTAATAATGTTGTCCACTTTTTGTTTAAGTTTTTTTGTTTTTTAATTTTTTTGGGGCTTTTTACGGCGCGGCTTACGCTTTCTTGCCCGTTATGCGCTCGAATTCGGAGCGCGGCACTTCGTTGTAGCTGCCAAGCTGCATGGTATAGGTGCCTCTGCCCTGGGTGCAGTTTCTGAGGACGGTGGCGTAGCCGAACATCTCGGATAGCGGCATATCGGCCTCGATAACCTTGAGGTTGGCCCTGTCTTCGATGGTCTTTATGGCGCCTCTCCTCGAGTTAATGGTGCCGAGAACATCGCCGAGATACTCGTCGGGGCAGGTGACTTCTACCGACATTATGGGTTCGAGCAGCGTTCCGCCCGCTTTGGAAACGGCGTCTTTGAGAGCTATAGAGCCCGCGATTTTGAACGCCATTTCGGACGAGTCTACCTCGTGGTAGCTGCCTTCGATGAGCCTTACCTTGAAGTCGACAAGCTCGTAGCCCGCGACGATACCGCCCTTCGCGGCTTCCTTGATGCCTTCTTCGACGGGTTTGATGTACTCTTTGGGTATGCAGCCGCCGACGGTTTCGTCCACAAACTCGTAGCCTTTGCCGGGCTCGTTGGGGGAGACGATGATAACGGCGTGGCCGTACTGGCCTTTACCGCCCGACTGGCGTATGAACTTGCCTTCGCCCTTGGCCTCGCGCTTGATGGTTTCTCTGTAAGCAACCTGCGGCTTGCCGACATTCGCTTCCACCTTGAATTCACGCAGAAGCCTGTCTACTATTATTTCCAGATGCAGCTCGCCCATACCAGCGATGATGGTTTGCCCCGTTTCGAGGTCGGTGTAGGCGCGGAAGGTGGGGTCTTCTTCGGCGAGTTTGGAGAGGGCTATGCCCATCTTCTCCTGCCCTATCTTGGTCTTGGGCTCTATCGCAACCCTTATAACGGGTTCGGGGAACTCCATCTTCTCGAGAACTACGGGGTTGGAGATATCGCAAATGGTGTCGCCCGTCGTGACTTCCTTGAGGCCTACAAGAGCTACGATATCGCCGGCGTAGGCTTCTTCGATGTCTTGCCTGCTGTTGGCGTGCATGCGGAGTATGCGGCCTATCCTGTCCTTCTTTTCTTTGGTGGCATTGTAAACCTGGCTGCCCACTTTGACAACGCCGCTGTATACGCGGAAGAAGGCAAGCTTACCCACAAACGGGTCTACCATTATCTTGAAGGCAAGCCCTGCCATGGGTTCGCTGTCGCTCGGATGCCTTTCGGCCTCTTTGCCGTTCCATGTGCCCTTAACGCTCTCGATATCTGCGGGGGAGGGCAAAAAGTCCACTATGCTGTCCAGAAGTTTCTGGACGCCCTTGTTGCGGTAGGAGCTTCCGCAAAGCACGGGGGTTATCTTCATGTCGATGGTGGCCTTGCGGACGACCCTGATGATTTCTTCGGGTGTGAATTCGGTGTCGCCCGAGAGGAACCTCTCGAGAAGCTCGTCGTCGTACTCGGCGCAGGCTTCCATAATCGCCATGCGGGCTTCCTCGGCCCTGTCTTTCATGTCCGCGGGGATTTCGGCATCCTCGATCCTGGTACCGAGGTTGTCGGCGTACATTATAGCTTTGTTGTAGACCAGATCCACAATGCCACGGAAGGTGTCTTCGCTGCCGATGGGAAGCACCAGGGGCAGGGGATTGGCGTGCAGCCTCGTTCTTATCATCTGCACTACCCTGTCGAAGTTGGCGCCGTTGATGTCCATCTTGTTAACGAACGCTATACGGGGTACTTTGTATTTGTCTGCCTGCCTCCAGACCGTTTCGGACTGGGGCTCGACGCCGCCTTTGGCGCAGAACAACGCTACCGCGCCGTCCAATACGCGCAGGCTTCTTTCTACTTCGACGGTAAAGTCCACATGCCCGGGAGTGTCGATAAGGTTGATGCGGCAGCCCTTCCATTGCGTGGAAGTAGCGGCCGATGTGATGGTTATCCCCCTTTCTTGCTCCTGAATCATCCAGTCCATGGTAGCGGCGCCTTCGTGGACCTCTCCCATGCGGTGCACCCTTCCCGTATAGAACAGTATGCGCTCCGATGTCGTCGTCTTGCCGGCATCAATGTGCGCCATAATGCCTATATTTCTAATTTTTTCCAGCGGGAATTCTCTTGTCATTTATATTTCACCTTTTGATAAGAATCACAATGCAAGCGGGCTATGTACAATCCTTTGCCCGCGTGTGCGGGTAGTTTTACCTTAGTTTTTCGTTTTTGCCCGCAAAATGAAAAACGGTATTTGATACCGTTTCGCGCGTAGTTTGTCCTTAATTATAATACACAGAATGGATGCAAATATACAGAACTTACCAGCGATAGTGAGCGAACGCCTTGTTGGCCTCTGCCATGCGGTGGGTGTCTTCCTTCTTTTTGAAAGCGCCGCCGGTGCCGTTGTAGGCGTCCATGATTTCGTTTGCCAGCCTCTCCTTCATAGTCCTTTCGGAACGCTTGCGCGCGTAGCTTACAAGCCAGCGGATGCCGAGGGTCTGCCTGCGTTCGGGACGGATTTCGAGCGGAACCTGATAGTTCGCGCCGCCCACACGGCGGGCTCTGACCTCGAGCACGGGCATGATGTTCTCGAGAGCCTTGTGGAAAACTTCGTCGGGGGCTTGGCCCGTCTTGTTCCTGATGATTTCGAAAGCCTCGTAGACTATCCTTTGGGCTACACCGCGCTCGCCATCAAGCATTACCTGATTGATGACCTTGGTGATCGTCTTGGAATTATATATAGGATCGGGCAGTACATCGCGTTTGGGTACACCACTTCTTCTAGGCATAACTTGTTATCCTCCTAATAATATTACGGCAGCCTGTGTTATTATTTGGGCTTCTTGGCGCCGTATTTGGACCTTCCCTGATTGCGCTTGGCAACGCCCGAGGCATCCAATGTGCCTCTGATAACATGATACCTTACGCCCGGGAGGTCTCTAACTCTGCCTCCGCGGATAAGAACAACGCTGTGCTCTTGCAGGTTGTGGCCGATACCGGGAATATATACGGTACCTTCCAGACCGTTAACAAGGCGCACCCTGGCGATCTTTCTTACGGCGGAGTTAGGCTTTTTGGGAGTCGTGGTCGTGACCGAGATGCAAACGCCTCTCTTCTGGGGGCATCCGGTCAGGAGCGGCACGGCGGATTTATCTACCTTTCTTTCTCTTCCCTGCCTTATGAGTTGGTTAATTGTAGGCATTTAGTCCTCCTTGTTCTTGTTTGGCTTGGCTTATTCAACCCTTTTAAACCTTGCCAAAAGCAGTCAGCCTGTTATTTCGTCTTTTAGGATTCCGACTACGGCGCAATCGACATCCAAACCCATGTTTTCGCCAAGTTCCTTTTTGCTTTGGACTTGCTCGACCGCTATCGAGTTTGCCGCGCATAACGCTGTAATTTCGGTTTTGATGTGTTCGTCGGCGTCTTGGGCTACCAGGACACACCGAATCTGGTTTGCTTTGATGCCTCGAACTACTTGCCGCATACCGGCTACTTTGCCTGCTTTTGTGAACATATTGTCCTTTTTTACCTCAGACAAACACAAAGAAACCTGCATATCGCAAGCCTTGTAATTATAGCAGTCCGATTTTGCGTTGTCAAATGATTTTATCCTTTTTTTATAGATTTAACACATTTCGACAGCATAAATTTTACAGAGCCGGGTCGGCGTCTAAATCGAGGCTCGCGGGGGAAGCTCCCGCCTTGATTTCCTCGTAGGCTGCGACGCCTATCATGGCCGCGTTGTCGGTGCAAAGGTACCTCGGCGGGAGCAAAACGCGTATGTTTCCGGCCTCTCCCCGCTGCTTGAGAAGCTCGCGAAGGGGGCCGTTGGCGCCCACGCCGCCCGCCAGCGCTATCGTCTTTATGCCGTGTTCCCGGGCCGCTGTCACCGCCTTGGAAGTCAGCAGGTCGGCAACCTCGGTTTGGAAGGATGCCGCGAGGTCTTCCCGCCTTATTTCCTCACCTCTCGCCCTGCAGTTTTCGACAAGGTTTATGACCGCCGTCTTTAGCCCGCTGAACGAGAAGTTGTATTCGCCCTCGCCCTTGAACGCCCTCGGAAGGGTGTAAGTGGGGCGCCCTTCTTTGGCAAGCTTTTCTATCTCGGGCCCGCCGGGGTAAGTAAGCCCTAATACCCTTGCCACTTTGTCGAACGCCTCGCCGACGGCGTCGTCCTGCGTCGAGCCTATCTCGGTTATGTCGGCAAAGGAGTTTACCTTGAGTATCGAGGTGTGCCCGCCGCTCGCGAGAAGGCAGATGTAGGGAGGCTGCAATCCGGGCTCCGAGATATAGTTTGCCGCGATATGGCCTTTTATGTGGTTGACGGCGATTAAAGGCTTGCCGAGGGTGTACGCCAAAGCCTTGGCGTATGCCACGCCCACGAGAAGGGCGCCGAGGAGCCCCGCGCCGTAGGTCACGGCGATAACATCTATGCCGGAGAGCGAAACGCCTGCCTCGTTGAGGGCGTTTTTTACTATTGCGTCTATAGCGGTTATGTGATTGCGGGAGGCGATTTCGGGCACCACGCCGCCGAACCTTCTGTGTATGTCGATTTGCGAGGACACGACGGACGAAATAACCTTGCGCCCTCTGGTGACGGCTACCGCCGTTTCGTCGCAGCTCGTTTCGACGGCAAGCACCAGAAAGTCGTCCCTGTCTCTTATTTTTTCCAAAGCTTGTTTAGCTTTAACATAATAATCCATATCTTTTCCTTATGACCTCGCCAATGTGAGCACAATGACTTCTTTGGCGCCGAGATTTTCCTTGAGGATTCGGGCGCACTCGTTGGCGGTCGCGCCCGTCGTCATTACATCGTCTATGAGAAGTATGCACTTTCCCCTCGTTAGCGAAGCGTCGAAGTTTGTATCGGGGGCAAATACGCCCCTTATGGTCGCAAGGCGCTCCTGCCGCCTTTTGCCCGCCTGGTCTTTGTTGGAACGCGCCTCGAGCAATGGCTTAATGAGCGGTATTTGGGTATCCTTACTGAACTGTACGGTTACCTTATTGTTGTGCTCGAAGCCGCGGCGGCGGATTTTCTCTTTGCCCGATGGCACATAGCAGACGGCGTCGCATGCAATGCCCAATGCCTTGTAGTAGTCGGTTAGAAACCTCGCGATGTGCTTGTAAAGGTAGTTGCAGTCGCCGTCCTTGTAGCTTAGTATCATACGCTTTATGAAACCTTCGTACGCGAAGGGCGCGTAAGCTTTGTCGAAATGGGGAAGGGCTGTCTGGCAGCGCTTGCATACATTGAATTTATGCTCTATGGGCGCGCCGCAGATTCGGCAGCGCTCGGTGGTTATGTAGGGAAGTTTCTTAAGGCAGGCGGAGCACATAGAGAACTCGCGCTCCTTGTCGCATAGCTCCCTCTCGCAGTCGAGGCAGACAAAGGAGTCGGGAAACAGCGCTCTGGCAAACGCAGTTTTGAGCTTTTGACATATAGTTATTCGCCTTTGAGAAGTTTGGCTTTCCTGAGGTTTTCCCATATAAATTCCTTAAGAAGGCTGTATCTTTCGGCTACATAGTTGTTACTGACCATTCTTTTTAGTATCCTTACGGGGCCGACAATAATGACGCCCTCCCTCGCCCTGGTGACGGCGGTGTAAAGGAGGTTGCGGTTTAGAAGCATATAACCGCCCGAGGAAAGGACGAGAATGACGGCTTTGAACTCGGAACCCTGGCTCTTATGCACGCTGACGGCATAGGCGGGGATGAGGTCTTCCCTTGTTTCGGAATCGTATATGACGGTCTTGCCGTCCTCGAACTCGACTTCCAGTATGTCGCTGTCGAGGTAGGTGATATAGCCGATGTCGCCGTTGAATACGCCCTCGCCGCGCTCGTTGCCCTTCTTCCACTGTATGTTGTAGTTGTTGGAGGCCTGCATGACTTTGTCGCCCTCGCGGAAGAGTGAGCCGTTTATGACGATTTCCTTTCCGTGTGGGTTGAGGGCCTTCTGAATGGCGAGGTTAAGGCTGTGGACGCCCGCGCAGCCCTTCTTTACAGGGGCGAGAACCTGGATTTCCCGCGGGGTGCAGCTAAAGTAGCCCGGAAGCCTCGTTGTGAGAAGGGAAACAACGGTTTCGACCTGCTCGTTTTCGTCATCGATGTTCATTACAAAGAAGTCTTTGGATGAGTTGTCGATGAGGGGCATTTCGCCGCGGTTGATGCGGTGGGCGTTTACCACTATGAGGCTGCCCGCCTCCTGCCTGTATATCTCGGTGAGGGAAATTACGGGGATGGTGCCGCTGCCGATGATGTCGGCAAGGATGTTGCCCGCTGCCACCGAGGGGAGCTGGTCTTTGTCACCTACAAGCACAAGGCGCGCGCCCGAAGGCATGGCTTTGAGGAGGGCGTTAAAGATGTAGATATCCGCCATGCTTATTTCGTCGACGATTACGGCGTCGGCGTCTAGGTGGTTGAGCTCGTTGAACTTGAATGTCGGTTTGCCCGTCGAGAAGTCCATGCCGAGAAGGCGGTGGATGGTCTTTGCCTCGCCGGCCGTTGCCTCGGTGAGGCGCTTGGACGCCCTGCCCGTGGGGGCGGCTAGCAAGACTTTGAGCCCTCTGGCATTCATGAGCGAAAGGATGCACTTTATTATGGTGGTTTTGCCCGTGCCGGGGCCGCCCGTGAGGACAACCGCGCCCTTGTTGAGGGCGAGGGTGACGGCCTCCCTTTGTTTTTGGTGGAGCTTTATGCCGTTTTGCTCTTCGTACCTGTCGAGCTCGCCGTCTATGTTTATGTCAAGGTCCTGCGCTTCGCCGTCGATTTTAAGGAGTTTGGCGGCGATGGAGTTTTCCATATTGTAGTTTACCGAAAGGGCGTAAACCTCGCGGACAATTTCGCCGCTTTCGTTGCGCTGGCGGTAAAGCTTGATTTTGTCGTTTATCTGCATATAAGGGAGGCAGCCCCTGATGCGCTCGTCGGTGTCCGCCCTTATAAGCCGTTGGGTTTCGGAAATGAGCTTGTCGGCGGGGAGGCAGGTGTGCCCGTTGCGGGAGGCGGCCTCCTGCAAAACATGCGTGATTGCGGCCATTACCCTGAAGTCGCTGTCGCGCTCTACACCCAGCTTTTCGGCTATTTTGTCGGCGGTGAGAAAACCTATACCCTCGACATCCTCGACAAGCCTGTACGGGTTTTCGGTGACTATGTCCCTGGTCTGGTCGCCGTAGGCGCGGTAGATTTTGAGGGACTGCCCCATCGAAATGCCGTGCTTTTGCAAAAACAGCAGCGTGTTCTGCATTTCGGAGTGGGCGCGGAAGGCGTCTGCTATATCCTTAGCCCGCAAAGCGCCTATGCCCTTTATTTCGGTTAGGCGCTCGGGGGCTTTTTCTAAAATCTCGAGGGTTTTTAGCCCGAAATGGGACACGATTGCCTCGGCTGTGACGGCGCCGACGCCCTTGAACAGCCCGCTCGCGAGGTAGTTTATTATGCCCGCCCTGTCGGTGGGCGCCTCGAACATTACCTCGGTAACCTCGAACTGCTCGCCGTACTTGGGGCTTACCCTGAACTCGCCGACAAGCGAGAGGACTTCGCCCTCCCGTATAATGGGAAAAATGCCGAAGGCAGTAATAAACCCGTCTTCGGCAGAAATGTTAACTACGGTATAACCGTTTTCCTCGTTGCGAAAAACGATGTTTTCGACGATTCCTTTAATTATCATTAAGAAGTCTGGCAAGCTCGCCCGCCATGTCTGTACTCTCCCAGCTGAAGCCGCTTCTGCCGAAGTGACCGTAAGCGGCCGTGGCAAGATATTGGGGTTTTGCCAGCCCGAGTTTGTCTATCATGGCTTTGGGGCGGAAGTCAAAGTACTTGGGCAGCGCCTCGGCAATCTTGTTGTCGGGGAGTTTGCCCGTACCGAAAGTGTTCACATATATGGCTATTGGCTTTGCCTTGCCTATGGCGTAGGCTACCTGAATCTCGCACTTGGAGGCGAGCCCCGCTGCCACTATGTTCTTTGCCACATAGCGGGCAAAGTAGGTGGCGCTTCTGTCTACCTTCGTGGGGTCTTTGCCCGAGAAGGAGCCGCCGCCGTGGGGGGCGTAGCCGCCGTAGGTGTCCACTATTATCTTGCGTCCCGTAAGGCCGCTGTCGCCCTGCGGCCCGCCTATTACGAAGCGGCCGGTGGGGTTGATATACATCTTGGTGTTTTCGTCCAAAAGATTTGCGGGAATCGCCGCCCTGATGACATGTTCTTCGATATCCTTGCGGAGCGTTTGGATGTCGACATCGGGGTTGTGCTGGGTGGATACCACCACGGCCTCTACCCTTAGTGGCTTGCCGTCTTCGTACTCTACCGTAACCTGGGCCTTGCCGTCGGGGCGGATGTACTTTATAATACCCTCTTTGCGCACTTCGGCCAGCCTCTTGGTGAGCCTGTGGGCGAGCACTATCGCCATGGGCATATATTCTTCTGTTTCGTCGCAGGCGTAGCCGAACATCATGCCCTGGTCGCCGGCGCCTATTTGGTCATAAGCGTCGGAACCCGTGGCGCGGTGCTCTAAGCTGTTGTTTACGCCCATCGCGATGTCGGGGGACTGCTCGTTGATTGCCACAAGCACGGCGCAGGTGCGGTAGTCGAAGCCGTACTCGGCGTTGTCGTAACCTATGTTTTTAACCGTTTCTCTTACTATGGCGGGGATGTCCACATACCCTTTGGATATGCTTACCTCGCCTATCACAAGCACAAGCCCCGTAGTCGCGGTGACCTCGCACGCCACGCGGGCGTTTTGGTCCTGCGCGAGAAAAGCATCCAGAAGCGCATCGGCTATCTGGTCGCAAACCTTATCCGGATGCCCCTCGGTAACGCTTTCCGAACTGAAAAAGTATCTCATTGCTTTCTCCTTATGGCGTATGTTATTCCTCTGTTTCGTCGCTGTCGTAGTAGTCTTCGAACTCGGCGGGCTCGGTGGCAACGGCTTCGGCTATGGGCTTGGGAGCCTCTACCTTCTCTATGTTGATATTCCTGTATATCTTGAGCCCTGTGCCGGCGGGTATGAGCTTGCCGATGATGACATTTTCTTTGAGGCCGATGAGGTGGTCGGTCTTGGCCTTGATGGCCGCGTCGGTGAGTACCCTTGCCGTCTCCTGGAAGGATGCCGCGGAGAGGAAGGACTCGGTGGCGAGGGCGGCCTTGGAGATACCGAGCAGTACGCGGTTTGCCGTAGCCGTTACGCCGCCTTGTGCGAGAACTCTCTCGTTCTCCTCTTCGATGCGGTTGATGTCAACAAGCTCGTTCATGAGCAGGTTGGTATCGTTGGGCTCGTTGATGCGTACCTTGCGCAGCATTTGGCGGACTATGATTTCGATGTGCTTGTCGTTGATGTGAACGCCGTTGGAGCGGTAAGCCGACTGCACCTCGCGGATCATGGCTTCCTGTACGCCCTGCACGCCCTTGGTGCGGAGTATCTCCTGCGGGTTGACGGAACCGTCGGTTATGGGGTCGCCCGCTTCTATGGGCTGCCCGTTCTTTACAAGCAGCTTCTTGGCAATGGGAATCTTGTATTCGAAGGAGGTGTCGGTGCCCGTAACTGTTACGACGGTCTGCCTCTCTTCTTCCCTGAGAGTTACTATACCCTTGATGTCCGAAATGACGGCTTCGCCCTTCGGCCTGCGCGCTTCGAACAGCTCGACCACCCTGGGTAGACCTTGCGTTATGTCGCCGCTGGTCGCAACACCGCCGGTGTGGAAGGTTCTCATCGTGAGCTGCGTGCCGGGCTCGCCTATCGACTGGGCTGCTATGATACCAACCGCTTCGCCGACTTTAACGGCGTTCCAGGATGCCATATTGGCGCCGTAGCACTTGGAGCAGACGCCGAGCTTGGCTTTGCACGAAAGCACCGAGCGGATGCGGACTTCCTTTATGCCCGCAGCCTTGATGGCCTTTGCCATCTCTTCGGTTATCATTGTGTCTTCGGGCACTATGACTTCGCCCGTCTTGGGATTGGCTATGCTGCCTATGGAGTATCTTCCGATCATGCGCTCGGCGATATCCTCGATGAGCCTGCCGCTCTGGTCGTAGATATCCCTTACGACGAAGCCGCGCTTGTCGCCGCAATCTTCTTCCCTGATGGTGACATCGTGGGCGACATCAACAAGACGGCGGGTGAGGTAACCCGAGTCTGCCGTTTTGATAGCGGTGTCCGCGCCGCCTTTGCGAGCGCCGTGCGACGAGATGAAGTACTCGAGAACGGAGAGGCCTTCGCGGAAGGAGGACTTAACGGGTATTTCTATAACCTTACCTGTCGGGTCGTTCATAAGGCCGCGCATACCGGAGAGCTGTTTGATCTGCTGCATGCTGCCGCGCGCGCCCGAGTCCGCCATCATCCAGATGGGGTTAAACCTGTCGAACTGCCTGAAGTTTTCCTCGAGGTTCTTTTCTACGGCGTTGGTCGCCTCGTCCCAAATCTTTATTGTGTCCTTATAGCGCTCTTCTTCGGTGAGCTCGCCGCGGCGGAAGCTCTTTTCTACCTTGAGAACGGCTTCTTCGGCCTCGCGGAGTATATCCTGCTTGAGGCTGGGGACCTGCATATCGAATACGCTGGTGGTTATGGCGCCTATCGTGCTGAACTTGAAGCCCAAAGCCTTGATTCTGTCGAGAACCTTGGCAACCTCGGTGCTGCCCTTCTGCTTAAAGCACCTTTCGACTATCTGCGAAAGCTGCTTCTTGCCTACAAGGTAGTCTACCTCGAGGTCGAGTTGCTGCTCGGGGGTTTCGCGGGGCACGATGCCGAGATCCTGCGGGAGAGCCTCGTTGAATATGATTCTGCCGACGGTGGTCTTGATTCTCTTGGAGTACCTTACGCCGTCTATCTCTTTGGTCATACGCACTTCGATGCGCGCCTGAAGCTCTATGTCGCCTATCTGGTAAGCCGTCTTGGCTTCGGCGGGGCCGGTGAATACCCTGCCTTCGCCCCTGGCGTTCTGCTTCTCCATGGTGAGGTAGTAGATACCTATAACCATATCCTGGGTGGGAACTACTATCGGCTTGCCGTCGGAGGGCTTAAGTATGTTGTTGGTGGAGAGCATAAGGAACCTTGCCTCTACCTGGGCGGCTATGGAAAGCGGAACATGTACCGCCATCTGGTCGCCGTCGAAGTCGGCGTTGAACGCCGTGCAGACAAGGGGGTGAAGCTTAATGGCGCGCCCTTCTACGAGAACGGGCTCGAACGCCTGAATACCCAGGCGGTGAAGCGTGGGGGCGCGGTTGAGAAGGACGGGGTGGTCCTTTATAACCTCGTCAAGTATGTCCCATACGATGGGCTTGCCGCGGTCTACCGCCCTGCGGGCGCTCTTTATGTTCTGGGTGAGGTTGCGGTCTATGAGCTTGCGGAAGATGAAGGGCTTGAACAGCTCGAGAGCCATTTCTTTGGGCAAGCCGCATTGATAGAGCTTGAGCTCGGGGCCTACCACGATAACCGAACGGCCGGAGTAGTCTACGCGCTTGCCGAGGAGATTCTGGCGGAACCTGCCCTGCTTGCCGCGGAGCATATCCGAAAGCGACTTGAGATTGCGGTTGCCCGCGCCCGTTACCGCTTTGCCGTGCCTGCCGTTGTCGATGAGGGCGTCTACCGCTTCCTGAAGCATACGCTTTTCGTTGCGGACGACGATGTCGGGAGCGCCCGACTCTATCATCTTCTTAAGGCGGTTGTTACGGTTTATAACCCTTCTGTAAAGGTCGTTGAGGTCGCTGGTCGCGAACCTGCCGCCGTCCAGCTGCACCATCGGGCGGAGTTCGGGGGGCAGCACGGGAAGCACATCCAGTATCATCCATTCGGGACGGTTTCCCGATTGGCGGAACGCCTCGATAATTTCGAGCCTCTTGGCGGCCTTTACCTTCTTGATGCCGCTGGCGGTAAGGAGAGTTTCCTTGAGCTCCTTGCTCTCGGCGTCAAGGTCGATTTCGCGAAGTAATATCTTAAGGGCCTCGGCGCCCATGCCTACCTTGAAAGCGCTTGCGCCGTACTTTTCTATCGCCTCGCGGTATTCGTCGTCGCGGATGACTTGCTTCTTGTAGAACTCGGTTTCGCCGGGGTCGAGCACCACGAAAGCGGCAAAGTAGATAACCTGCTCTACCTGCTTGGGGCTCATGTTGAGGATTGTGCTTATGCGCGAGGGCACGCCGCGGAAGTACCAGATGTGGGATACGGGGGCGGCGAGCTCGATGTGGCCCATCCTCTCCCTTCTTACCTTGGACTTGGTGACTTCGACGCCGCACTTGTCGCAGACTACGCCTTTATACCTTATTCTCTTGTACTTGCCGCAATGGCACTCGTAGTCGCGGGTGGGGCCGAATATCTTCTCGCAGAAAAGGCCGTCCCTCTCGGGCTTTTGTGTCCTGTAGTTGATGGTCTCGGGCTTGGTTACCTCGCCGTGGGACCACTCCCTTATTTTTTCGGGGGAAGCTAGCGATATTTGTATGGAGTCAAAGCTGTTTATATCTATCATTTTTATCACCTCTTATTTGCCGCCGTCGTCGTCGAATTCGCCTTGCAGAAGCGCCTCAACATCGTTGAGCTTGGTTTCGGACGAGTCGAAATCGAAGTCGAATTCTTCGTCGTCCTCTATCAGGCTGTCTATGAAGGAGCTGCCCGAGCCGCCGTCGCCCGTACCCTCTGTGAGGTCGTTGAACTGCCCGCCGATTTCGTCCATCCTGTCTTCGTCGAACAGCGACGATACGCCTTCGCCCTCGCCGAAGTCTAGGCTGATTTCCTTGATTTCGTCGCGGTGGGTGATGTCAAAGTCTCTGTCTTCGTCGAAGTCGTCGCCCATCGCAATGTCTTCGCTGCCGTTGTTGAGAAGCTTCATGTCGAGGCAGAGAGACTGCATTTCTTTCTTAAGCACTTTGAACGCCTCGGGAAGCCCGGGATCCGCCGTGATGTTGGACTTCATAATGCTGTCGAATATCTTCTGCCTGCCCAGCACATCGTCGGACTTGACGGTGAGGATTTCCTGCAGGATGTTGGCCGCGCCGTATGCTTCGAGCGCCCAGACTTCCATTTCGCCGAACCTCTGCCCGCCGAACTGCGCCTTGCCGCCCAGAGGCTGCTGGGTGACGAGGGAGTACGGGCCGACCGAACGGGCGTGAATCTTGTCGTCTACGAGGTGGACGAGTTTGAGCATATACATGTAACCGACGGTTACGGGGTTTTCGAAGGGCTCGCCCGTCCTGCCGTCGTAGAGGCGGACCTTGCCGTCGGAGGGCAGGTGGTTGTTTTCGAGCATTTCCTTGATGTCGTTCTCGGTGGCGCCGTCGAATACGGGGGTGGCTACCTTAAGCCCGAGCATGGAGGCTACCAAGCCTAAATGCACCTCTAATACCTGGCCGATGTTCATACGGCTGGGAACGCCCAAGGGGTTAAGGACGATTTGCAGGGGCGTGCCGTCTTCCATGAAGGGCATATCCTCTACGGGAAGCACTCTGGAAATAACGCCCTTGTTGCCGTGGCGCCCCGCCATTTTGTCGCCGACGCTTATCTTGCGCTTCTGGGCAACATACACGCGGACAAGCTTGTTTACGCCGGGGGCGAGCTCGTCTTTGTTTTCTCTTGTGAATATTTTGACATCTACTACAACGCCGCCCTCGCCGTTGGGCACTTTGAGGGATACATCGCGGACTTCGCGGGCCTTCTCGCCGAAGATTGCCCTAAGCAGCCTTTCTTCGGGGGTAAGCTCGGTTTCGCCCTTGGGGGTAACCTTACCTACAAGGTAGTCGCCGCTTCTTACCTCGGAGCCTATCATGACTATGCCGTTCTCGTCGAGGTTCTTAAGCACATCGTCGCTTACATTGGGAATGTCGCGGGTGATTTGCTCTTCGCCGAGTTTGGTGTCGCGGCTCTCGATTTCGTATTCTTCTATATGGATGCTTGTAAATACATCGTTTTTAACAAGCTCCTCGGAGATGAGGATAGCGTCTTCGTAGTTGTAGCCTTCCCACGGCATGAAGCCTACCAGCACATTGCGTCCGAGAGCGAGCTCGCCGTTTTCGGTGCTGGGGCCGTCGGCGAGAAGGTCGCCTACCTCTACAACCTGGCCCTTGGAAACAACTGCTTTCTGGTTGATGCAGGTGCCCTGGTTGCTGCGATTGAACTTAAGAAGCTCGTAGTGGTCTACCTGCCCGTCGTGGCGGGTAACCGAGATGCGGTCTGCCGAAACAAAGCTTACTACGCCCGCGTGCTTGGCAAATACGCATACGCCGCTGTCCATGGCGACCCTGTACTCCATGCCCGTGCCCACTATGGGAGCCTTGGGGCGTACGAGAGGAACGGCCTGGCGCTGCATGTTGGAGCCCATGAGCGCGCGGTTGGCGTCGTCGTTCTCGAGGAAGGGTATTAGCGATGTAGCTATGGATACCAACTGTTGGGGCGAAACATCCATGTATTCGACCTCGGAGGAAGCGTACTCTCTGATAAGGTCGCGGTAGCGGCAGGTAACGCGGGAGTTTACGAAGCGCCCTTCTTCGTCGAGGGGCTCGTTGGCCTGGGCGATTATATACCTGTCTTCTTCGTCGGCGGTGAGGTAATGCACCTCGTTGGTGACAATGCCCGTTGCCTTGTCTACCTTGCGGTAGGGGGCGGTTATGAAGCCGTACTCGTTAACCTTGGCGTAGGAGCTTAGCGAGGTGATAAGGCCGATGTTCTGTCCTTCGGGGGTCTCGATGGGGCACATCCTGCCGTAGTGCGAGAAGTGAACATCGCGGACCTCGAAGCCTGCCCTTTCTCTGTTAAGTCCGCCGGGGCCGAGGGCGGAGAGCTTTCTCTTATGCGTAAGCTCGGCTATGGGGTTGGACTGATCCATAAACTGCGACAGCTGGGAGCTTCCGAAAAATTCCCTTATCGCGCTGGACACAGGCCTTATGTTTATGAGGGATTGGGGGGTGAGTTCGTTGGGGTCCTGCGCGATGCTCATGCGCTCGCGGATAACCCTCTCGAGCCTCGCTATACCGATACGGAACTGGTTTTGCAGAAGCTCGCCTACCGACCTTACGCGGCGGTTGGCCAGGTGGTCGATGTTGTCTATCTGCCACAGCCCGTACTTCATGTTGATGTTGCAGTTGATGGCGGCAACGATGTCGTCCACAGAGATGTGGCGGAGTACAAGCTCGTCCCTCTTCTCGATGATGGCGGCTTTGATTCGCTCCATGTCGCCGGGGTACGCCTCGAGGATGGGCTTGAGGTTGGGGAAGTAAACCTTCTCTGTAATGCCGAGGTCCTTGGGGTCGCAGTCGATGTAGAAAGCAAGGTCTACGGTGTTGTTGCCGATAACCTTGCACTCTTTGTCTTCGGCGGCAACATAAACATGGTTAATGCCGAGGTTCTGGATTTGGGCTGCCTTTTCGGCGGTGAACTCTTCGCCCTTATCGACAAGGATTTCGCCCTCGAACACTACGGGACGGGCGGCAATCAGGCCCTCTATCCTGTTGGCGAGGGAAAGCTGCTTGTTGAACTTGTAGCGCCCTACCCTGGAAAGGTCGTACCTTCTTGCGTCGAAGAAGATGTTGTGCAGGTGGGCGTCTACGCCGCTCTGGGTGGGAACTTCGCCCGGTTTAAGCCTGCGGTACACTCCTATCTTGGCGAGCTCGGTGGTCTGGATGTCGCCGTCTTTTTGTATGGTTTGGGCTATCGTTTCGTCGTTATCGAAAAGCTCGGCGAGGGCCTCGTTGGAGCCAAAGCCGAGGGCCCTTAGGAGCATGGTCGCCGTGACCTTGCGGGTGCGGTCTACGCGTACGGAGAGGGTGCCCGCGGAATCCTGCTCGAACTCGAGCCAGGCGCCTCTGGAGGGGATGACCGTGGTGTCGTAGCGGGGGGCGGCGGGGCTGTCGGATACGCCTTTTACGGTGTATACGCCCGGGCTCCTTACAAGCTGGCTGACGACAACTCTTTCGGCGCCGTTAATGATGAAGGTGCCGTTTTCGGTCATGCGGGGGAAGTCCCCCATGAAGACTATCTGCTCTATCATCTTGCCCGTCTCTTTGGAGGTAAGCCTTACCTTGACCCTGAGGGGCATCGTGTATGTCGCGTCCCTTTCTTTGCACTCTTTTACCGAATACTTGCATTCGCCGTCGATGTAGTATTCCAAAAACTCGAGCTCCAGCTTGCCGCTGTAGTCGGTGATGGGAGAAAACTCGTCGAATACCTCTCTAATGCCCTTCGAAAGAAAATTCTCGTAGGAATTCTTCTGAAGCTCAATAAGATAGGGAAGCTCGAGAATTTCCTTGATCCTTCCGAAAGACCATCTTTCTACTTTCCCGCGCTTGATCTTGTGGATTCTTTGAGACATCATTTACGCTCCTTTGAAATGTTCTGAAAATTTGTTGTTGCAAACTCCCGCTTTTTTGGTATAATCTTAATAAAACCGATATTTGCCCCTACCCCGCGAAAGGTTCTTTCCCGGGGAAAGGGCATAGTGATCTAGCATAATAATCGATTCTCCCATTATAGCAACAATAAAAAAAGGCGTCAAGCAAATGATGCCCTTTTTTGTAAATTTTATAACGAAATCCGCTATATTTAAATTATTGTGCGCAAAAAAATTTATTTTATCCGTACAATTCCTTCCAGTTGACCGGGCGGTTGTTTATAGTTGTGTTTACGACATCCGAATAGATTCGCCGGTACTGCACATAGTCGAGGTACGACCATTCGACAAAGTTGAAGTTCATATCCTCCATAATCTGTTTTAACTGCGCCTGTGTGGCCGTGGGCGGGCTGTCTTTTACATTGACATAGATGTTTGTTGTGAACAGTTTATTTTCGCTGTCGTAAAACCTTGAGATGTTATAGGTGAAATACCTGGCTGCCTTAAGCAGCAGGGCGTCCAGATCGGGGTTTTCGCCTTTGGGGTTCGCGGGGTTTGCCGTAAGCCCGAAGTAAGGCACCAGCTGCGATTTTACATAGGCCTCGCTGCCCACGGTGGCGATGGTTGAGCCTTCGCCCAACGCGACATAATCTACGCCGTTTATGAGCCCTAAGAACGCGTCGTTTTCGTGGTCGGGATTGGTGTCGCCGGACGCCGTCCTTTCTGCCGAGAGGTAGACGAAGTTAGCAGAGCCCTTGGAAGCCTCGAGGTAGTAGGTGCGGGGGTACCTTGATACCGTGACCTCGAACTCGAAGGCGACAAGCACGGTATTCATGTTGGGGTACGCCGTGTATGTTTGCCCGCCGTCCCTTACCCAGATATTCTGCGTGGTTGCCGCCGTGCCGCCGGGTACGGGCGGAAGGGGCACGCTGCCCTCTACCTGCCTTGAGACATCGTCGTCGTAGCTTATAGAGGTGGGGAAGTCGCCCTGCGCGGGGTTAGAGGGCGATGTTGTGTACGGGAAGTAGCTTATGGTGATAGTCTGATCCACCAGCTGCGAGGGCTCGGTGGCGACTATTACGAATACTTTCGCTTTCTGGTCGGGGCCGTTTCGTATGCCGTGCCCCTGCACCGTGAAGCCGATACTTGCAAGCGGCACGATTACCGTATCGAACGGCGGGGGCATCTCTTTGGGCGAGCGTATGCCTTGTAAAACGCCCCAGAATACATTATTCAGATAGTAATACGAGGTCGGGTCGGCCATTTTCATCGCCGTGTGCACCTCGATTATGGGGTCGCCGTTGTTGTCCGCCCAGCCCAGGGATTCGAGAGAGCGCATTTCATAAAGATACCTTTGCGAAGCCACATCGGAACCGGAATTGCCCACATAATAGAGCACGGTTTTGCTCATGTCGTAGGTTTTGACATCCTGCGTGGGGGTGTATATCTGCCTGTTGAAAGCTACCTGCTGCGGGCTTTGCTGGGGCTCGGAAGCGTTGGGCTTTACCCTGACCGCGTACAGCTTGACCTGCGTTGCGTCGCTTTGAGAGGTAGCGCTTACGAAGCCGTCGCTATCGGTGAACCTCAAATAGTTGGAAAGGACGCGTCTGGAGTGGTTGGTAGAGGTGTTGTTACCCTGCCTCTGAAGCACAAACCTTGTGTCGGCGCCCGTGCCTACCCTGATGAAGTATACGCCCTCTATATAGTTGGTTACCGAGGTAGCCATAAAGCTTACGGTGTCGTAAATACGGAGCGGCCTTACCGATTCGCGCTTGATACCGCCGCCCGTCTCGGGGTAAGTCCTGCCGTAGCAGATGAAGTTCTGCTGGCGGGTGGCGTTATCGTTGGAAGAGCTGTTGTTGCTTACAACGAGATAGCCGGGGGAGTGATATCGGAATGCCGCTTGTGAGGTGTAGGGCGGGTAGTTTAGGTCCTGCGTCCTTTGGGTGTATACCTGGAAGGTGTAATAAGGAAGCTGGTCGTCGGGGATGACGAAGTTGGAAGTGTCTATCCTTTGCGCAGCGGCAACGGCGCCGTACTTGACGAGGGCGTACTCGACGCCGCCCGATTCGACGACTATCATAAACCGCCAGTCGGGGCTTTCCAGATTTGTCGGGAAGTCATGCACATAGTGTACATTTGAGCGGCTGATTCCGTTAAGGATAAGCGTGCCGCTGCGGATATTGGAGTTGTCGACATTCTGATCGTATACAACCTGCTGAACATAGTATTTGCTGGCGTTTATGCCGAAGTCGACGGACTGCCCCTGATAAGAGTTGCTGGTCGAGATAGACCAATAGTTGCTGTCCTCGGCGACCCAAAGTTTTGCCACCCTGTCGGTGGTGATCGTTTCGTTGGAGTGGGCGAAGGTGAACACGCCTATCTGGAAGTACTTTTTATCGGTATTATTCTGCCCGTAAAAGAGGTGGTCGAAGGTATCCTTCATGCCGTATTCGTTGAGGGGCGCCGGGCCGCCGTCGAAGTAATTTTGTTCCATGAAGGTCCAGATATCCTGCGAATACATTATGCCGAGGCCGAAGCCTACCGTCATACCGCCCTGCCCCGTGGCAAGGCCGTCGGAACTTACGGGGAACTCGCTTTCGGATACCCACAAATTTTTATAATAGCCTATTATGCCGCCCGCCGTGGTGTATTTGGCGCCCGTGAGGGCGTCTATATCGAAGGCGTCCGCCCTGGCTTTGCCGTTACTGTCCTGCTCGTAGTAGACGCTTATGTTGTAAACCTCGCAGTTTTCGGCGTGACCAGCGAGTATGCCTATGTGGTTGGTTTCGTGGGAGGTTTCGGAAGTGAAATAATTGCCGTGGACGGGATTGCCGAGTTTATCCGTCTTGGTGAGGTTGCCCACGGCGTCCGTTTTTATGCGGATGTTATATAAAAGCAAGTCCTCTATCCTGCCTATCTTGTTAGCCGCGGGCTTGCCGACATTGCCGAAGAGGCCGATATCCACTTGCCCCTCGTAGCCGATAACGCGGATGTTGCCTATTACCGAGATGTTGGAAACCTCGCCGCCGGGCAGCGTGATAAAGTCGGCTTCGCTTTGGGCGACCACGCCGTGCAAGTTACTTATGAAGGGGAAGTCCTCGCTGCCGATAGAGGGTATCTCGATGGGCTGGTCGACAGATTCGCCGCCTATGAAGCAGGGCTTGCCGTACTGGTCGGATACCTGAAAGACGCTGTTTTCGTTTATCGCCTTTATGTCCTTATGGTTTTGCAGGGCGTAAAGGTTTTTGAGGTGCGCCGCCGTGCTTATAAGGTAAGGGTTGTTGGCCGTGCCCCATGCGCCCGAAGGGCCCGCCGATGGGTGCAGCTTGCCGAAGAGGGCGTCCACATTGAGCTCAATCGGGGCTTCGGATGTGTCGGTATCGGCAAAAAAGGCGCTAACAAGGGTTACCCCCATAGCGAACGCTATTATGAGAAGCGGGACGGATATTAATAATATCTTTTTTCTTAATCTGTTGATCGCTTTCATCGGTCGGCTGTCCTCCCTTCCCCGACAAGGGTCATCCGGAATTGTACCCTGTTAGCTTCGTTTAACGGTATGCACCGTATGATGTTCTGAAGTTCGGCGGCGGTGGGCCTTATGTGCAGGTATACCCAGTTTTCCTGAGGCAAAAAGCCTTCTATTATCGCCTGGGGCTTTTGGATTATCCTTTCGTAGTCGCCAAAGGATACCTGAGCGGGATCGGCGTTGTCCTCCCCAATGCCCAAAGCGTAGGTTAAGCATTGCTGCGAGCCGATTTCGCTCGCATAATAATTTATCTTGTTTATGTTGTTATATCCGTTGTATTCGATAAGGTTGCCGTTTCCGTCTATGGGCTTAATGACGACATCTGTTACGGTAAGCGCCCATTTGTAGACAGCGCCCGAGTTGTCCACTACCTTGATCTTGAGGTAAGTACCGTAGTTTTCGGGGATGTCGGTTATGCTTTCAACCACGCCTAAATTGGGGTATACCGTGGCTGTGCCGCCCCCGGCTTGTACCCTCACCCACTTGTTTTGCTGGGCGCTAGCTTCGTCCCAATAGTAAATCTGAAGCTCGGGCGTAAGTTTGCCCGTCGAGAAATCGTTGTCCGAAAGCGGGAAGGTAAAGGAAATCCAGGCGTATGTGGCGGCGGGAAGAAGCGTTGCCGCAAGTATTAAAATTATAAATGCCGCTGTTAGCTTTTTCATTCTTCGCCCTCCAGCGCCTTGAAATAAAGCACGCGCGAGCATCTATGCGGGAAGTTCTGGTAAATGCTTTGGTCTTCGCCGTTGTCCACAAAGGTTATGGTTATGGTGACAAGCGAGGTTTTTCCGCCCGGTATGAGAATGTCCTTAAGAAGGTCTATGCCGGGGACGGAGCCTATTGCCGAGCCCACCGAGGTTGCCTGCCCGCCGTTTAGGGGCGTTGTGGGCACGAGGAAAGCGCCCAGCCCGGGGGTTTTGTTTGAGGGCAGGGTTACGGGAGAGCCGTCGGTCACTACCGTTATCCCCGTTACGGCAAGCTGGGAGCCGAGGTAATAATATTTACCTCCGCTTTCAAGCGGGGTTTCGGCGCCGCCGTGAGGCCCGGGAGAGCCGAAAAACCATGACAAATAAAGGTCTTCGCTTTCGTTGTTGGTGACTTCGATTTCGAGGGTGCGCGAATTGGCCGCGCCGCAGAAAATGTTGGAAAAATCGAGGGTGAGCGTCTTTTTTTCGTAAATTACAAAGCCTCCGTCGGAAGCCCTCAGGCTTATATCCAAATCGAACTCGCTTTGCGTGGCGAGGCTGACATTTCTTATGTTGCTTTTGTCGGAGTTAACGAGCCAACCGAAAACATCGGTGTTAAAAACCCAGGTGAAAACCGTCAGGAAGCAAATGACAGCCGCGACCCCCAGCATGACAAAAGCACCTACAACTCTCGGGAGGTGCTTGTCCTTTGATTTAGTTTTCGCGCCATATTTGTTCATAGACGGTCCTTATTATATGTATCGGAATCCCTCTATGATACTTGGCAGCCGGCTGTCGTGGCGAAAGCTTTAGACCCTTAGCTTTGCGTCGCTACCTTTCGATAGCTTTGCCCTTTCATTATCATATAGTTTTACACCCTATATGTTATTGTTATTAACCCCCGTTGTCAACCTTATTGGCCAATATATTTATGAAAATTTACGGAAATTTCGCTGAATTCGGCTAAGAGTCGCATTATTATTAAAGAAGCGGGCTTTTGCCGCCCGCCTCTTTGGTAATTGCTGGTTATTCTGACCTTAGCGCCAGGACGGGGTTCTTCCTTGCCGCTATATTGGCGGGCACAAGCCCTGCTATGAAGGTAAGGAACACGCTTATGCCCACAAGCAGTACCGCGAAGTGCGGCAGCAGCGCCGCTATATTGGCGGTGATGCCCGTCAGCGATTTTATGATGATGTTTATGGGCACAGACAGGATATATGTCATAATTATCCCTATCATGCCCGAGGAGAAGCCGATAATGGTGGTTTCGGCGTTGAACACATTGAAGATATCCAGCTTGCGCGCGCCTATGCTGCGCAGGATGCCTATTTCCTGCGTCCTTTCGACAACCGAAACATAGGTGATTATGCCTATCATTACCGAGCTTACCACAAGGGAAATGCCCGCGAAGCAGCTTAACACTATGGTGATAATGTTTACTATCTCGTTGGCCATGCTGGTGGCGGTGTCTGCGAGGTCGGTGTAGACCACCTTTTGGTCCTTATTTATCCTGTTGTATTCGTCGAGGTAGTTTTTGATTTGGGCTTTTTCCTTGAAGTCATCGGGGAAAATGTATGCCGAAACGGGGGTTTTCAGCCCGCCCAGCTTCTGAAGCAGCTTGTCACAGAGCTGTTCCGCAGTCGGGGGTTCTATGCCGAGGAGCTTTTTGAATAAATCGTCCGCCGAGGGCTCGAAATCCCTGCCCGTGAGCACATTTTTAAGCTGCCAGTCCTTGGGTACCTTGCCGCCCGTTTCTTCGGCGAACTTTTTGTCCGCCTCAAACTTAAGCCTGGCTTCCTCTTTGAGCCTTAGTTGCTCGGTGACAACGGCGCTGGTCTTAGCGGTTTCGAAGGCGAAATCCACTAAGGCCTGGGTGTAGGCTATGCCCGTGTTCATCATCTCGAACTCGATGCCCGGTTTGACGCGCATTATGCCGACAACGCTTATATCGTGGCATTTATCGCTCTCGGCGACATCCTTTGCCGTTCTAGACACAAACCTGCCCTGAGCCTCGTTGTAGGCGTAGTAAGCGTCGTTTTCGGCGAACTTGATTTTGCCCGTGCTGAGAAGCTCTTCGAAAGTGATATCCTGGCCTTCCTCTATGCGCCGGGTGACATTGATGCCCATAAGCTCGAGGACGCTCTTTTCCAAACGGTTGTACCTGTCTACAAATATGACTACCTCGAACTTATCCCGGGGATACCTGCCCGCGATAAGCTGGTACTGCTTGTCTATAAAGTCCTTGCCGCCCAGAAGCTGCTGCCAGCCCACCGAGCCTTTGTTGACAAAGCTGTATGTGCCCTCATAAGGGTTGGCGACGAGGTTCATATCGAGGTTGTAGATATAGTGCACGGTGCCCATATCCATATCGTCTATGTAATCGAAGAATTCCTGCGTGAGGTTGTTGGTTATAACCATCTTTTGCAGGGTCTTCATCATATCCTCGATGCTGTTGCCCATGCCCATCGTGACCTCTTTTACCCTTACCTTGCCGTCCTTGGGGTGCGCCTCGAGCGAGCTCTCCTGCGCGACCTTGACGAAGTTGGTAAGCTGCATTACCGCTTTCTGGTCGTAGGTGGTTTCGTTTATCATGATGGGGAAGGCATTAAGGGTGGACTTCTCGACTTCGTCTACGTACGCCGAGAAGCCGTTGCTTATGGCAAGCACAAGGCCTACGCCTATTATGCCTATGCTGCTGGCTATCGTTGTGATAATGGTGCGCGCCTTTTTGGTGCGCAGGTTGGAAAAGCTAAGATTTATTGCCGTGGTGTAGGACATCGCGCTGCGGTCCCTCTTGAGGTGTTTGCGCATGCGGAGGTTATGGAAAAACTCTTTGATATCGGCAAAAAAGTTTTTCTTGGCGGGCGCTGCCACTACCGCAGCGGCGGCTGCGGCCTCGGAGGCGGGAGCCTCTAACACAACTTCGGGATCGGGGTCGCCTTCGTAGGGGTTGGTGTCCCCTACCTTTTCGCCGTCGAGAAGGCTGACTATGCGGGTGCTGTATTGCTGGGCAAGCTCGCCGTTGTGGGTTACCATTATGACAAGCCTGGTCTTGGCGATCTCGGCAAGCAAGTCCATAATCTGCACGCTTGTATTGCTGTCGAGAGCGCCGGTCGGTTCGTCGGCAAGTATTATTTCGGGGTCGTTAACGAGAGCCCTCGCTATGGACACCCTTTGCATCTGCCCGCCCGAAAGCTGGTTGGGCTTTTTGTTAAGCTGGTCGCCGAGACCAACGGCTTCGAGCGCGGCCTTTACCTTTTCTTTTCTGTCCTTGGGCTTTACACCCGAAAGCGTAAGAGCCATCTCTACATTTTTGCCAACCGTGAGGTGGGGGATAAGATAATAATTCTGGAACACGAAGCCCACTTTCGCGTTGCGGTAGGCGTCCCAGTCTTTGGGCTTGAATTGTTTTGTGGATTTGCCTTCGATAATGAGGTCGCCGGAAGTATACTGGTCGAGGCCGCCTATTATGTTAAGCAGGGTGGTCTTACCGCAGCCCGAAGGGCCGAGAATGGAAACAAACTCGTTTCTTCTGAAAGCGATGCTGAAATCTTTTAGCGCCTGAACGACATCGGCGCCGACCTGATAGTTTTTCCTGATACCTATTAGCTTGAGCATTTATCCCTCCGGTTTAGGATTTGTCTTTAGTCGAAATCGGGAAGCCATCCGCCTTTACGGTGAGCCTTATAAAGCTCCTTTACCATTTCCTTGATGTCATCTAAGGAAAGCTCGCACGCCGTATGGGGGTCTAAAGCCGCAGCCATAACTATGTCGTCCAGTTTTCTCGTTTCCCACGCTTTGAGGGTGAGAAGCTGGACATTTATGTTAGTCCTGTTGAGCGCTGCGCATTGCTCGGGAAGCCTGGCGCACTTTACGGGGTGGAATCCCTTGGCGTCTACAACGGCGGGAACCTCGACGCAGGCTTCGGGCGGCAGGTTAGGTATGAGAAGCTGCGTGTTAAGGAAGCTTCCGTGGAATATGTAGGGCTTGTTGAGGGTTGCCGCCTCTATTATCCTTGAGCCGTACTCGTTGGTCAGGGTGTGCTTTACCATATCGGGCTTGTCGAGCATACGCGCCTTCTTTCTCCGGTCGCGAATCTGCCAGCGGCACCTTCTGGGGTACTCGTTGATTGGCACCTTATACTTGCGGTAAAGCCCGGGGTACAGATCCTTAATGAAATAAGGGGTGTACTCGGCGTTGTGCTCGGAGGACTCGGTTACATAGTAGCCGAAAGTGTGCATAAGCTCGCGGCGCACAAGGTCTGTTTTGGGGCAGCCTTTGGCGAGGCTGCGCCTTTTGATTTCGGGGTAGAGGTCGTTGCCGTCCTTGTCGGTGATTTCGACAAGCCACGCCTGGTGGTTTATGCCGTAAATCTGCCAGCGGCACTCGTCGAGGTATTGGCCCTTTAGCCCCACTATATCGAGCAGGGTGGGTACGCAGGCCTGCACGCTGTGGCAAAGCCCCGTCGCGTTAACCTTGGTGTGCTTTTGTAAATACCCCGTAACTATCGCCATCGGGTTGGTATAATTCAGGAATAGGGCTTTGGGGCAAACCTCTTCGATATCCTTGGCTATGCCCTCTAAGGCGTTTATTGTGCGAAGCCCCCTCATTATGCCGCCTATACCTAAGGTGTCGCCTATTGTCTGCTTTAGCCCGTACTTTGCGGGAATCTTGAAGTCATATACCGTGCAGGGCTTATAGCCGCCCACCTGTATGGCGTTTATAACGAAATCGGCTCCTTCGAGTGCTTCTTTTCGGTCGACATGCACGGATATTTTTGCCTTGCCGTTATGATATTTGTTGACCGCCGAAATAAGCTTAAAGGATTCGCTGAGCCTTCTGGCGTCTATATCGTGAAGAGCAATTTCGAATTCCCCGAGATTGGGATTCAGAATGCAATCCCCCAGCAGGTTTTTGGCAAAAACCGTACTGCCGGCCCCGATAAAACAAATTTTCATAAATCCTCCGAAAGCTGATATTTATAAGCATTATAGCATATTAATGCACCGTTTACAATTAAATTTAAAATTTAAATGTGAATAGCGTCTAAATTTTTGGGTGCGCGATAATTCATAATATGCTATACTATTTTTAATATGAATTCGGGAATTCGGTGATTAAAGATGAGGCTGGACAAGTTCCTTAAGGTTTCAAGGATTATAAAAAGGCGGTCTGTTGCCAACGAGGCCTGCTCGCTGGACAGGGTGACGATAAACGGAAAGCCCTCGAAGCCCTCTAAAGAGGTGTCTGCGGGGGATAAAATCGGCATACGCTTCGGCGACAAAACGGTACACTTCGAGGTGCTGGCCGTGCCCTCGGGGAATGTCGGAAAAGACGACGCCGACAGCCTATACAGGATAATTGAGGGCGAATAAATGAGATTTGACGCCGTAATAGTGGGAAGCGGAAAGGCCGTGCGAATGGGGCTTGACAAGCTAACGCTCAGCGTGGGAAGCGACCTCATACTCTCACGCGCCGCCGAACCCTTCGCCGCGCACAAGGACATAGATAAGATTATCCTCGTCTTAAGAAAGGATTTATTCGGCATCGGCAAAGGCATTGCGGAGAAGTTCCCCGATAAAAAATTTGTGATTGTCGAGGGCGGGGACACCCGCACCCGTTCGGTGGAAAAAGGGCTTGCCGAGGCAAACTCCGAGGGAGTGCTGATTCATGACGCAGCCCGCCCCTTTGTAAGCGGTGAAGTTATAGACGGCGTTATCGAAAGCGTAAAAAAATACGGAAGCGGCATACCCGCCATACCCGTTGCCGACAGCGTACGCACGGTTAAGGGCGGGCGCGTTGTAGGCTTCCCCGACCGCTCGGAAATGTACGCGGCGCAGACGCCGCAAGGCTTTGTTACCGAACAAATCAAGAGGGCTTACGCCTTGCGCGGGGCGGAGGATTTTTCGGACGACAGCGCCGTTTACGCCCGATTTATAGGCTCTCCCGCGGTCACAAAAGGTGATGAACGGAACGCCAAAATAACTACTTTGGGTGACTATTTCGGGTTAAATTCCAAAATAGGCATAGGATACGACATTCACAGGCTTGTCGAGGGGCGCCCCCTTGTTCTGGGCGGAGTGAGGATAGATTACAGCAAGGGAAGCCTTGCCCATTCGGACGGCGACGGGGTAGTACACGCCCTTATAGACGCCCTGCTGTCGGCTGTCGGCGAGCGCGACATAGGCAACCTCTACCCCGACACAGACCCCCGCTATAAGGATATAGACAGCCTGGAACTGCTTGCCGGCGTGATGAGGATGTATAAGGAAAGAAACCACAAGGTAAGCAATGTTTCTATAATTATAATAGCCGACAAGCCAAAACTTGCCGGCTATATACCGCTTATGAAACAAAAGCTTTCGGAAGCCCTGGGGATTAGCGCTTCCCTAATCGGTATCTCGGCGAAGACCACCGAGAACACGCAAACAGAGGAAGCCGTGCAATGCTGCGCGGCGGCCCTGGTTACTTGACTTCGGAAGGCTCTACGCTTACTTTTACTTTAGCTACCGTTTCTTTGTAGACCTTTATCTCGATATCGTGGAGCCCTAAAGTTTTGATGGGCTCTTTTATTATTATCTTCTTTTTATCTACAACGAGGCCCCCGGCGGCTAAGGCGCCGGCTATATCCTGCGCCGTAACGCTGCCGTACATCTTGCCCCCGCCGTAGCGCACGGCTACGGTAAAGGTTTTGCCGTTTAGCTTCTTATGAAGCTCCATTGCCTCTTCTTTTTCTTTCTGGGCAATACGCGCTTCCCTCTCCTTCATCTGGGCGTACTCGTTGAGCACAGCCTTGGTTGCCTCTTTGGCAAGCTTGCGGGGCAGCAGGTAATTTCTCGCGTAGCTGTCGTTTACTTCCACAAGCTCTCCTTTTTTGCCGTGTCCCGCGACATCCGCCGTCAATAAAACTTTCATTGGGCAGCCTCCATTCTTTTTCTATATTTTAGCAGACCCTACCGCCAAAGTCAACGCGGCTGTATATTTTGAAAAGGTTTTGGGATACTAGATTACAGACGAGGTAATATGATACTTTTAAAATGCACAACTTCCAACTGCCAACATAACATAAAAGACCATTGCAACGCCGGAATCATAGGCATTTCGGACAAAGGCGTATGCGACAGCCGCATTAAGCGCGCGGGCGGAGCCCTGGAGCAAACCTTCGCCGAGCTTGAAGCAAGCGAAGAGTTTCTCTCGGACGCCCCCAACATCGTGCAATGCAACGCCTTCTGCATATACCAAAAGGATAACCGCTGCTCGGCGTCCTCCATCCTTGTTGCCGACCATATGCTGAGGACGAGGTGCATGACGCAGATTAAGCCTAAAAAGAAGGTTTAGCGCGTAAATGCGGATTGGCTCGCGTGAGGTGCCTTCTCCGTTGGCTCGGCGTGAAGAAGGGGCTTAAGCCCCCGTGAACAGCGGGCTTGCCCGAGTTTGGATATAGGCAAAGACAAATTAATGAGAGGTTAAGGCTCGCCTTAGCCTTTAAAATGCATAAAGGGTTGGCCACCGATATTGTGGCCAACCCTTTTATGTGTGTTTTTGATGCGAAGTATATTACTTGACTTCGACTTCGGCGCCGGCGGCTTTGAGCTTCTCGGCGATGGCGTTGGCGGTTTCCTTGGAAACGGCTTCTTTGACGGTCTTGGGAGCGCCGTCGACAAGGGCTTTGGCTTCGACGAGGCCGAGGCCGGGGATGGCTTCGCGAACGGCCTTGATAACGGCGATCTTGTTGGCGCCGGCGGCCTTGAGCACTACATCAAATTCGGTCTTCTCCTCTACGGGAGCGGCGGCTTCGGCGGCGGGAGCGGCACCGGCGGCAACGGCCATGGGAGCGGCTGCGCTTACGCCAAACTCTTCTTCGAGAGCCTTTACAAGGTTATTGAGTTCGATAACGGTTAGGGATTTTACTTCCTCTATTATTTTTTGGATGTCTGCCATTTTTCTATCTCCTTTTATAATTTTTTATTCTGCTTTTTTCTGTGCGATTGCGTCTATGACGCGAGCAAACGACGCGATGGGCGCTTGCAACATACCGAGTAACTGAGCGATAAGGATTTCTCTGGACGGAAGCTTAGCGAGAGCTTTGCATTCGTCGGCGCTGAGGTATTTGCCTTCTGCCATGCCGCACTTGATGGACAATACTTTGATGGTTTCGGCTTTCTGGGCGGCGATCTTGGCGGGGGCTACCGCATCCGAATCGGAGATGGCAAAGGACGAAGTGCCGTTGAGGGCAACATCGAATTGGTCGCCGTAACCGAGATTCTGAAGAGCAATCCTGACAAGACGGTTCTTGAGAACATGGTACTTTACGCCGGCTTTGCGGAAGGCGTTACGAAGCTCGGTGTCCTGAGCCACATTGATGCCCTTGTAGTCGAGAATGACAAAGGACTGGCAGGACTTAAGCAAATCGGTGATGTATTGTACCTGCTTTTCTTTTAGCTGTCTGTTGATTGATGCCATTTTAACCTCCTCTATAATTAACAAGGCTCCGTTCCCGAAAAGAAACAGAGCCTATTGTGTTAATAAGCGTTCTGATTCTTCTACGCTTGCGAAGTAAACTTCTTTATGCCTTTGGCTACAAGCGGTCTCGGAAAAATCGTGTACCTTTATTATTTGGTTGTAATTATTTATTATACCTTGTGCAGAACCTTTACGCCGGGGCCCATCGTCGAAGCGAGGACTACGCTCTTGAGGTATTGGCCTTTTGCGGCGGCGGGTTTTGCTTTGATGAGAGCTTCCATGAGAACATTGTAGTTTTCGAGAAGCTTGTCGGAGCCGAAGGACTTTTTGCCGATGGGTACATGCACTATGGAAGTCTTGTCTACCCTGTATTCGACCTTACCGGCTTTGGTTTCGGTTACCGCCCTCGCGACATCCATGGTAACGGTGCCGCTCTTGGGGTTGGGCATGAGACCTTTGGGGCCGAGGATTTTACCGAGGCGGCCTACAAGGCCCATCATGTCGGGGGTGGTGATGCAGGCGTCGAAATCCGTCCAGCCGCCCTGGATTTTGGCGACTATGTCTTCGGCGCCGACAAAGTCGGCTCCCGCCGCGGCGGCTTCGTCCGCCTTGGCGCCCTTGGCTATAACGAGCACTCTCTTGGTGCGGCCGGTGCCGTGGGGAAGAATGACAACGCCTCTTACCTGTTGGTCGGCGTGGCGGGGGTCTACGCCCAGCTTGACCGAAAGCTCTATGGTTTCGTCGAACTTGGCTCTCGCGGTGTCTATAACAATCCTCATCGCTTCGGAGGGATCGTATACCTTGCTCTTGTCGTAAGACTTAAGGGTGTCTATATATCTTTTGCCTCTCTTCATTGCCTGCCTCCTTAGTCTACCACGACGACGCCCATGCTGCGGGCAGAGCCCTCGACCATGCTTATCGCGCTCTCGATAGAGGCCGCGTTGAGGTCGGGCATTTTGATCTTGGCGATTTCGGCAACCTGCGCCTTGGTTATCTTGGCAACCTTGTCGCGGTTGGGCCTCGCGCTGCCGCTCTCGATGTTGCAGTACTTCTTGATGAGTACGGCCACCGGGGGCGTCTTGACGATGAAGCTGAAGCTGCGGTCGGCATAGATGGTGATAACCACGGGGATTATCATACCGGCCTGATCTTTGGTTCTTTCGTTGAACTCTTTGGTGAACGCGGGTATGTTGATACCGTGCGGACCAAGTGTCGAGCCTACGGGCGGCCCGGGTGTTGCCTTACCGGCGGGCAGCTGCAGTTTTGCGACTGCCATAATCTTTTTTGCCATAGCCATTTACCTCCTGACTATCTGGTTCCAACGAACGGCACTAGATGAATTTTGCCGCTCTCCCATATTAACAAACGGAAAAACCGTTAGCTAATCTTTTCAATTTGGTGGAAGTCCAACTCGACGGGTGTCTGGCGCCCGAACATGTGGACCCTTACCTTTACCTTTTGCTTGTCCTGCAGGACCTCTTCGACTACCGCGATGAAGGTCTCGAGCGGGCCGTTTATTATGCGGACATTGTCGCCGACCTTAATGTTGAAATCTTCGGCGGAAACCTTCTCGAGGCCCATCCTCTTGATTTCGTCGGCAGTAAGCGGCAGAGCCTTGCCCTGTGGCCCTACAAAGCCCGTAACCCCCCTTGTATTGGTAACCATGTACCATACATGGTCGGTATATATCATCTTGAGAAAGACATACCCCGGGAATTTTTTGTGCTCGACAACCTTCCTCTTGCCGTTCTTTTCGACGATATCCTCTTCGGTGGGAATGGCTATCTCGAAAATATAGTCCTGGAGGTTGTTGTTTTCGATCATTTTCTCGAGGTTGCTCTTTACAACGCTCTCATAAGATGCATAGGTATGTATGACATACCATTTTACATTCTCATTAGATTCCATCAGAACCCTCTAATTTATATTTGTGAGGAGCCTTAGCAGCGCGCCGAGCCCCGCGTCGAATGCCGTAATGATTACCATAAACACAAACACTACGACAAGTACTATGCCAAGATTGGCGAATACGCCGGGGTTGTTCTTGGACCTTTTGAACGGAGGCCAGTCAACCTTCTTGAGCTCTGAGATTATTTCTCTTATAAACTTAGCGATCCTTTGCCAGACGTTGGGCCCTTCCTTTTTGGCGGGCTTCTTCTTGCGCCCTCCGTCCTTCTGCGGGGCGGGGGATGCCGGTTTTACATCGTCTATATCGACGCTCAGACTAAGCTTATCCTTGGCCATTATAAGCCTCCCTATTTGGTTTCCTTATGGGCGGTGTGCTTCTTGCAAAATGGGCAGTACTTCTTGAGCTCCAGCCTGTCGGGGGTGTTCTTCTTGTTCTTTTTGCTATCGTAGTTGCGTTGTTTGCATTCGGTGCAAGCCAGTGTTATTTTGTCACGCATTGTTTACCTCCCCTTCCGAATTTATACCTTCGGGAGCGTTTAATTCAAAAAAATTACATCCTATAAAGGATGCTTATATACTATATCACACCGTATTTTTATTGTCAACGAAATTAATAAAAATTATCCGGCGCGATGGTTTTCTATGAACTTCACGACATCGCCGACGGTTTTGATTGCTTTTATCTCGTCGTCGCCGAATTCGAGGCCAAACTCGGATTCCAAAGATATCAGCATCTGCACGATGTCGAGAGAGTCGGCGTTAAGGTCGTTTATGAAATCGCTGTCTTCGGTTATGTCGTCGGCGGGAATCCCGAGCTGCTCGGCTATTAGCTTTTTTACCTTCTGGAAAATCATATAGTCACCTCGCTATATTATATATTGATAATTATATTAAAGGGGCTCGCTACCGTAGCCCCTTTGAGGTTAGTCGTTCATTATATAGGTCTTTAGGTCGTTGTCCGTTTTGTCCAGCACATAGGCGTTCTTCTTGGCAAAGAAGGGAAGTATGAGAAGGATTACGGACAGGGCGAACATAATGATGAGGCCTACGCCGGTGTATATGCCCGAACCCATCATAAAGAAGTCTTTGATGTTTTGGCTCCTCTGGGCGACAGGCACTTCGCCGTTGCTCATGCCGAGCAGTATGAATATGATGCTTATGCACAGCACGATATTGATGAGCGCCCCTACGCTGAAGTGGCGGGGGGTCTTGCCCTTGGATAGCTTGTAAAGGTACACTATAGCAAGTATTACCATAATTATGATAATTAATGCGGCAAATATGGGAAGCGCGTATACGACTATAGTGCTGAGAAGGTCGCTCGGTATGCGGTTGGCGTTGGTCTGTATGCGCTCGGCATAGTATTTGCTGCCGGCGGATACGCCGAATATGCCGAGTATAGCCTTGAAGAGATCTAACCCCGTTGCCTGGTAGGCAGCCCTTGTGTCGCTGGCCCCGAATACGCCTATCGCGAGAAGAATACCTGCTAGCGCGCCAAGTATGGCGATTATCATGGCGGCGAGGCTTATACCCTTGTATGCCTTGCGCCTGTATACGGGCTGTTGGGGCTTATATTGCGGGTCTTTGGGAGCCGAATACGGGTCGTACTGAAGTAAGGGCTGGTTTTGGGAAGTGTACGGCACCAAAGCTATGGGCTGAACAATGGGAGGCATCTGAACTATGGTAGAAGGCGTGGGGATAGCGTTGTTGTTCGCGTTAGCGGCTATGGGAGCCATTTGCTCGGGAGCCTCTTTTACGCAATACCTGTTGCCATCGGGGCCTACTACCTCTTGTCCGGGAGCCGCGTTAATTTGGAACCCTAATGTCCCGGGGTCTACAGGCACCCATGTACCGTATTGAGATGCTGCTTGGGGATCGCCGACCGGAAGGGCAGACGGTACAGGATTGATGTAATTGTTGTTGTCCATATTAACCTTCCTCTTCGTTATTTAGTGGGTTCGTCGTCGTATTGATAAAGAGCCTGATTCTGCGTGGCGTAAGGCACGAAGGATACCGGCGACACTATCGGGGTTAGCTGAACAAAAGAGGAGGGCGTCGCTATTGGGACAGGCGCCGAATGGGGTTGAGGCCCATATGTCATTATGGGCGAGAAAACTCTGCCGTATTGGTCTACGCAGTTATATCTGGGCAGACCCATGGGCATACCGTTGCCTACCACCGTATAGGGGCCTTGCTGGGGCATGGTGACAACTCCGGCAGGCTGCTGGGCCATGGGGAAGGGCCCCGCCATCGGTTGCCTCGCGAAAGAATTGCCCGCTCTCTCCGCTTCGACTCCCGAGTATCCTGCCGCTATGCCCGCGGCTTTATTTTTTTGATGTTTCTTCATAACAGTCTCCTGTATAGGGCTAAATATAAGTATACACTATATGTTTTTATTTTTCAATAATAATATTGAATTTGGGTTTTCCTACCT
>ERZ795045.246-NODE-246-length-71806-cov-10.208527_pt1 | contig 71806 bp, 67 predicted proteins | sample MGYA00375129_ERZ795045 | MGnify/ENA primary metagenome ERZ795045 (study PRJEB30174, sample SAMN05720166) | activated sludge metagenome | isolation source: anaerobic digester from wastewater treatment plant | place: Japan | collected 2015-05-15 ...
TGAGGATTTCGATGTTGCAGTTATAGGTGGTGGTCATGCCGGGGTGGAAGCTGCACTGGCAACCGCGAGACTTGGTTTCAAGACAATTCTTTTGACTTCCAATCTCGATAGAATTGCTTGGGCTCCCTGCAACCCGGCAATAGGAGGACCGGCAAAGGGTATTGTTGTAAGGGAGATAGACGCCCTTGGTGGCGAGATGGCTAAGGTAACCGACGCAACGATGATAAATGTTAGAATCTTGAATACCAGTAAGGGTGCTTCAGTCAGGGCGCTCCGTGCTCAAATCGACAAAATAGCTTACAGCCAGGCCATGAAGAAGTGCCTGGAAGAAACCCAGAATCTCTATCTGAAGCATTCACAGGTATGTGATCTTGTTGTCGAGGATGGCAAAATCAAGGCAGTCGTAGATACTCTTGGGGTACGCTATGATGTGAAAGCTGCGATAATAACCACAGGAACTTTTCTCAATGGGAAAATATTCATAGGACGCAACGTATTTGAAGCGGGGAGATTGGGAGATTTTCCATCCAAAGGACTTTCAGAAGCGTTGTCAAGATCTGGAATCAAGCTCAGTAGGTTCAAAACAGGAACACCCGCAAGGATTCTTGGAAGGTCGATAGATTTCACAAAAATGAAGCGGCAAGACACATCTGACGAACCTTTATGTTTTTCTTACTTCAACGAACCAGTCATACTGCCAAAAGACTATCCTTGCTGGTTGACATATACAAATGAAAAAACACACGAGGTTATAAGGGAGAATCTTGCCTTCTCGCCTCTGTATGGAGATGTGAAATTGATTACGGGAAGAGGACCTCGTTATTGTCCATCAATAGAGGACAAAGTCGTGAAATTCCCCCAAAGAAACTCCCATCAGATCTTCGTTGAACCTGAAGGTAAGTCCACAACGGAATACTATCTGAATGGTTTGAGTACCAGCTTGCCATACGATGTTCAGTTGCAGATCGTCAGATCCATCAGTGGCTTAGAGAATGCTCAACTCACCAGACCAGCATATGCAATTGAGTATGATTACATAGATCCAACTCAGTTGTTTCACACACTCGAGAGCAAGATTGTTGAAGGGTTGTTCTTTGCTGGTCAAATCAACGGTACAAGCGGATATGAAGAAGCCGCTGGTCAAGGTCTGTTAGCCGGTATAAATGCGGCCTTGAAGCTCAGAGGTGAGAACCAAGTTGTTTTGAGTCGCTCCGAGGCATACATTGGTGTCATGATAGATGATCTTGTGACCAAAGGCGTGGACGAGCCTTATAGACTACTGACTTCCCGCGCCGAGTACAGGCTCCTACTTCGCCATGACAACGCGCATCTCAGACTGTCAAAAAGAGGTTATCAAGTTGGCTTGATTCCAAAATGGTTCTACGAAAAAGTCCTGGCACTCGAGTCGAAAACACAAGTTGAGATGGAACGATTAAGAACTTTGATCATTAGACCTACGGGGCAGATCAATGATTTGCTCGCCAGATTGGGAACCCAGCCATTGCACCAACCAGTGAAATTTGTTCAGCTTCTCAAAAGACCACAGATTAGTTATCTTCTAATAAGGATTCTCGATCCATACCCTATCACTGACCCAGAGGTTGTCGAACAAGTAGAATTGAATGCGAAGTATGAGGATTACATTGAAAGAATGCTTAATGAAGTGAAATTGCTTCAGCATCTTGAAACGATCGGCATACCCCAGGATATCGACTACAGGAAAATTGTCAACCTCTCCACCGAGGCAGCAGAAAAACTGTCTAAACTTAGACCATCAAACATTCTTGAAGTTTCAAACATACCGGGAGTGACACCGGCAGACATAAGTGCTATATTAGCCTACCTCAAATCATGTTCCCAGGCGGAATGATAGAATATCTGTAAAAGAGGCGAAGTAAAGATGACAGACTCGACAGAGCTTGCCAAGCAGATACTATCTTTGACAGGAAAGTCTAACGAGAACGATGTGAAGTTGCTCGCAAGAGCTTACAACTTAGCTCGATATGCTCACGAGAATTTTTATCGTGACTCGGGTGAACCTTTTATTGTTCATCCAGTGGAAGTGTGTAAGATACTTGCTCAGATGAATGTTGACATTCAAACGCTCGTTGCAGCGTTGTTACATGATGCAGTAGAAGATAGCGAAGGCAGGGTGAAAATCGAGGATATCGAAAAGGAATTTGGGAATCAAATTGCACGTATAGTCGATGGAGTTACAAAGGTCAGTAAACTGAATGCACCTGTTGGTACGAGTGATTCTAAACTCAAATTGGAAACTATTCAGAAGATGTTGTTTGCCATGGCTGAAGATATAAGGGTCATCTTTGTGAAACTTGCAGACAGATTACACAACATGAGAACAATAGAATTCGTCAAAGATGAACAAAAGAAACTGTACAAAGCCAGAGAGACTCTCGAAATCTACGCACCAATTGCACACAAAATGGGTATATACTCCGTCAAGTGGGAACTGGAAGACCTTGCTTTCAAGGTATTGAATAGAAATGAGTATAACAAGATAAAAAGCTTAGTGGCAGAGAAAAGGAAAGAAAGAGAGCAGAGAATAAAGGAATACGTTGAGATTCTTCAGAAAGCACTGCATGAGAATGATATAGATGCTCAAATTGAAGGGCGTTTTAAACACTACTATGGTATCTGGCAGAAGTTGAAAGAAAAAGGTAAAAACTTCAATGAAATCTACGACTTGTTTGGGATTCGTGCTATTGTGAATGACATTCCAACGTGTTATAACGTTTTGGGCATTGTTCATAGTGTTTGGAAACCTTTGCCTGGAAGGATAAAAGATTATATTGCAGCTCCAAAATCAAACGGGTACAGATCCTTGCACACGACAGTTATAACGAGTTATGGTGAACCCCTCGAGATTCAAATTAGAGATAAAGAAATGCATGCCGAAGCAGAATATGGTTTGATTGCTCACTGGATCTATAAAGATGGGATCAACGTCAAGACAATGCAGAAATGGGTGAATCAACTCCTCGAATGGCGAAAAGAACTTACAAGAGACCTGTCGGGCTTGGAAGAATTCAAAAAGGAACTTCAAATGGACGAGGTTTTTGTGTTCACGCCAAAAGGCGAAGTAAAGCATCTCCCGGCTGGTGCAACACCGATAGATTTCGCGTATGCCATTCACACGGATATTGGTCACAAATTCGTGGGTGCTAAGGTGAACGGTAAATTGGTACCTATCAACTATCAACTGAGAAATGGTGACCTTGTCGAAATATTAGTTGGGAAAATCTCAAGACCGAGTCTTGATTGGCTCAAGTATGCCAAGTCGCCCCGCACCAAGGCGAAAATCAGGAAGTACTTTCGCGAACAATTGCAGACCGAGCTCATAGACAGAGGAATGGACGTTTTGAGGCGTATCAGCAAGCAGTTAGCCAAATCCATTGAAGAAATAATGGAATCCAATGTGATGAAGAAATATCTTCAAAATCAAGGGATATCAGAGGATGAATTCTACAGTCGTCTTGGGGAAGGCACAATTACCTATGGTGAATTGATCGGCTTGCTCAACCCATTGACTGAGAAAAGTACAGTGAAGACCGAAGAAAAAAAGCAAAAACCAAGTAGCCCGTCTTCCACGATAGAAGTTTCCGGACTTAAGAACATAGAAATACACATGGGACGATGCTGTGGTCCGGTCCCTGGAGATGAAATCATAGGAGTGATTGGCAAGAGAGGACTGACGATTCATAACCTTAATTGCCCAAATGTGAAACACGTTGAACCGGATAGAATCTTTGAAGCAAGATGGAACGGTGATCCACAAGGTAAATATGAGACAGCATTGAGAGTTACCATTAGAGAAAAGGCCGATGTTGGTCAGATCGTGCAATTACTCGAAAACAAGGGAATAACCGTTCTGAAGGTACTTTTTGCCAGTACCAAGCGAACTTATTCGGTGGTACTGCTGAGCTTGATTGTTAATAATCTAAAACAATTGGACGAAGCGAAAAGGTCTCTTGAGCTCGTAGAAAGTGTTATATCGGTTGAAAGGGGGAGACCAAGCTGAGAGCTGTTGTACAACGAGTGCATCGTGCTAAAGTCTTTGTGAACAATGAAATTGTTGGCTCAATTGAAAGGGGCTTATTGGTATTTCTCGGTGTGGGAAAGAACGATACACAAGCTGACGTTGAATGGATTTGCGACAAAATCGCGAACCTCAGGGTCTTCGAAGACAATGATGGTAAAATGAATCTGAGCGTTACACAGGTTAGAGGAGAGATCTTAGTCATATCTCAGTTCACACTTTACGGAGACTGTCGACATGGAAGGAGACCATCGTTCAGTGATGCAGCTTCGCCTGATCTTGGCCAAGTACTTTATCGTTCATTTGTCGAAGCTATGAAAAGCAAGATCGAAAAGGTTTCTGAAGGGGTTTTCGGCGCACATATGGAGATTGAGGCTTTGAACGATGGGCCAGTAACTTTGTTGTTGGATAGTGAGAGGAGATTTTGATGTTAGTACTTCTTCACGTCTGTTGTGCACCGGATGCAACAGTTGCTGTCGAAAGACTACATGAGGAAGGGTATGAACCCGTACTCTATTTCTGTAATCCAAATATACAACCCGAATCGGAATACATAAAACGGCAGCAAGCGACTGTGCAGTTATCAAATCTCTGGAATCTACATCTAATCCTTGAAGAACAAGACATAGATTCATGGAACAAACAAATAAGAGGCCTTGAATCTATGCCAGAGGGGTCACTTAGATGTGCTAAGTGCATCGAATTTCGATTGAGATTAACAGCTGAGTATGCAAAGAAGAATGGTTTTCAAATCTTCTCAACTACGCTGACAACGAGTCCAAAAAAGAATGCAAAACTCATTTTCGAAATTGGCGAGAACATCGCCAGAGAGTACAAAATTGATTATCTGCACAGAGACTTCAAAAAGAAAAACGGTTTTTCAAGAAGTGTCCAGCTGAGCAGAAAATTAGGCTTGTATAGGCAAAACTACTGTGGGTGCATTTATTCGATTAGAACAGATAGAGCAGAAGGTGTAAGACGTGAGAATATATGCAACAACAAAGGATAGATTGATCAGAGATGATTTTGAAATGAAAGATATCTTGTCAAAATATGTGCAGCTTGTTCTGGAGTCGCAAGTACCTGTTTCATTGAACTTGGATAACAGACCCATACTGCTGAGTTACGTTGAAACTCTCTTGGGCCCGACCGTTGTTGGGTTTGTTGATCAAGAAACATCATTAGAGTTAGTCCAAGTGTACCTAAATAACATACTCTTGCAATCACATACTTATCCATCGTTTATGATTGAACTGGCAAGTTTGGTTGAAAAATGGAAGGGCAAGATCGTTGCTGGTTTACTCTCGGCACAAGAGGATGCGATTAGACTTAATTGCAGGACAAAATTGGGCACGATCGCATCGCAGATTATTAATATTGGCAGCAAAGATCTGTACATCTTTCCAGCAGAACACATTTACATTCACACGGATGCGAAACTTGCGATGTCAGACAGTTCCTCAAAAGCCCTCGATGCTATAAGAAAGGCATTCGTCGTTGATAGATATGCTGATTTCAAAGGGTTATGTAGTTACAGGAATTTGCAGGATGCAGAGCTTTGCGTAAAACTTGATGAAGAGGATGTGAGCTTGATTCATGCAAGAGTCGTGTCTCAAGACCTTAAAGAATTCGCTGAAAGAACGGGGCTGGCATTGGACGAAGCATACAAGGTTGAAAGATCACTCGAGGAGAAATACTGGCTCTTCTTCAACATTGGTATTGAATGTTATTTATATGCGATAGGATTGAAGAATAGACAAGGGAAGGTGCAGGAATGAACGAGATTGTTACCATATCGTTCTCTTCAAAATCAATCAACACAAGACTCGCACGAGCGGTCATAAGATCTTTTCTTACACATAGGGGTGTTCTGGAAGAAGAAATATGGGATACCGAGCTTGGAACCAATGAAGCTTTGACCAACATAATGCACCATACATACAAGAACGATGAAACTAAGTATATTACGATGACACTCATTTGGGACATACATCCAAAAAAACTTCAGATCTTGCTGAGAGATTTTGGCAATCCTGTTGACCCAGCTGTTATTGTTCCAAAGGCTCTGATACCCGATAAAGAAGGCGGTTTTGGTTTGTATATAATACACAGGATTTTTGAGCAAGTTCAGCTGACAAACCTACCAAACGGTAACCTTCTCAGGCTGGTTAAGGTCTTCACTGTACCGGTGGGTGATAACCACTGAAAGTCCATATCGTCGGCGGAGGTTTGGCTGGATCGGAAATAGCCTTTCAGCTGGCCAAACTGGGCGTTGAAGCCACGATTCATGAAATGAGGCCAGTCAAAATGACACCTGTGCATAAAACAGGCTTGCTGGCTGAGCTTGTTTGTAGCAATTCGCTTAAGTCAGTTGACATCCACAACGCTTCGGGACTGCTCAAGAAAGAAATGGAGTTGTTTGACTCACTCACTCTGAAAGCAGCTTATTCTTCACGTGTACCTGCTGGAAAAGCTCTCGCAGTGGACCGTGAACGATTTTCCCAGTTCATCACTCGAACAATTAAAGAATATGGTGTTGAGGTTGTCAACGAAGAAATAACACAGATCCCGGAAGATACACAGGATATATGGATAATAGCCACGGGACCGGCTACAAGTGATGGACTTTGTGATTGGCTTGAGAGGATCATTGGTCAGCATCTCTACTTTTTCGACGCGGTGGCACCGATAATCAGCGCTGACAGTATCGATTACTCAATTGCTTTTGTTGCTGATCGCTATGGTGTGGGAACAGAAGACTACCTGAACTGTCCTATGAATTCAGAACAGTACGAGAAATTCTATGAAGCCTTGATAGCTGCAGATGTCATACCAGTTGAGGATTTTGACAGGAATTTATTGTTTGAAAGATGCAAACCCATAGAGGAAATCGCAAGGAGTGGGAAAATGTCCCTGCTCTTTGGACCACTGAGGCCAGTGGGCTTGGTTGATCCACGAACAGGAAAACAACCTTATGCAGTTGTTCAATTGCGTAAGGATACTATGGATGGAACGTTGTACAATATAGTAGGATTTCAAACACGATTAAAGTGGAATGAGCAGAGGCGAATTGTTAGATTAATACCCGGATTACAAAATGCCGAAATTGTGCGGTATGGCGTGATGCATAGAAACATCTATATCAATTCCAGAAGGGTTTTAGATCCATATATGAGACTGAAAATAAACAACAGACTCTTTTTCTCAGGTCAGATAACAGGAGTGGAAGGTTACTTGGAATCGGCAGCCAGCGGGCTATATGTGTCATTAAATGTTCATAGGATTCTCAATAATCTGTGCCCAGTAGTCTTACCGAAAACTACAGTCATGGGTGCTCTGTTTGATTATATCAGCCAAGGGACCGGCACGAATTTTCAGCCAATGTATGCTAACTACGGGTTATTGAAAAATTTCAAACAGCCTCGAGAAGAAATAGCGCAAAGAGCTCTTGAGGATCTGAATCATTTCTTGAAACAGGTGGGGCTAAACAAAGGGGGATCCTAATGAAAGCGCAGCTGAAGGTTTCACCCAATGGCCTTGAGGCTTACGTAACTGTCTCGGCGGAGGAAAATGAAGAGATAACAAAAGACCAGATAATCTCACATCTTCAATCAAGTGGTGTGGTGTATGGAATTCTTGAAGAGGCTATAGAAGATTTGGTGAAAAGAAAGACCTTCAATGTGCCGGTTCTTGTCGCTTTGGGCAAAGAGCCGGTTAATGGTGAAGATGGACAAATCGTCATGATCCAACCAGAAAGACGTGAGGAATCGGAACAAATCAAGGACAAGATAGATTTGAGGGAACTTCCCAGCCGAACAAGACAAATAGTGAAAGCGGGTCAGGAGATTGCCGAGATAATCCCGCCCACCCCAGGTGTAGAAGGTCGAAACGTCTTTGGCAGGTCTTTGAACCCAAAGCCAGGAAAGCCAGCTCAGCTTAAACTTGGTAAGAATGTGAAGCTTTCTGAAGACGGCAAGAGAATAATAGCGCAAGCCGACGGTATTCTTGTTGCAAGAACAGATGGTTCCATAGATGTGAACGAAATACTCACCATAAAAGGTGATGTTGACTATGCAACTGGAAACATCGATTTTCCTGGGGAAGTTCAGGTCTCTGGAGACGTGAAGCCTGGTTTCACCGTTAAAGCCAAAGGCAACATCACAGTCAACGGCGTTGTGGAAGCGGCTACTGTGATTTCCTTTGAAGGCTCAATTAGTGCCTTAGGCATAAAAGGAAGGGAAAAGGGCATCGTTAAAGCAAAGGATGATGTCATCGCTAAATTCATGGAGAACGCCATTGTTGAGGCAGGAAGAAGTGTAATTGTGAATGGCCCAATAACAAATTCGCAGATCCGTGCTGGCATAGAAGTCAAAGCAACAGGAAATAAAGGAATAATAGCAGGTGGATCCATAATAGCTGGATTTACTGTCGAAGCAGAGGAGATAGGTTCACCGCTTGGCATAAGAACATCGATTGAGATAGGTTCCGATCCTCAAGTCCGTGATCAGATCAAGCTGTTGCGAGGAAAGTTGGAACTTGACAGAGAAAACCTTTCGAAACTGGTCAACATCTACAGAACTCTCAAGGCAATGATGGAGAAGAATCAAGGTCAGCTTCCACCAGACAAAATGGAAGTTTACAGGAAAGTAGGCCAGACTATGATAAATCTTCGGAATACTATTGAGATAAACGAAAAGCAGTTGCAAGAAATTGAATCCGAGATAAGAGAGCGATTCAGCCGTGCGAAGGTCGTTGCCAGAAAGACTTTGCATCCAGGTGTTGAAGTGACTATCTTTGAGAAAAGATTCTATTCTGACAGAAGCCTCGAAAGAGTGGTTGTCCTGATAGAAAACCAAGAAATCAGGCTTGGGGGTTACTCGGGTGATACTCAAAGCAATACCTGAACCAAGAGAGATGATATGGGGGAACATCATACTGAACAATCTGTTTGGCTTTAATTCCCAAAATCCTATCGGTGAGGTATGGCTTTTGTCAGATCACCCGCTGATATCTACGAAGTTGCAAACGCCTTCTGGTGAGAGTTTCGATCTTCGATCACTCCTCAAATTGTTTGGCCTGAAACTTCCCAGATTTCCAATTCTGATAAAACTAATCGCTTCTGAACAATGGCTTTCTGTTCAAATTCACCCAGACGACCAACTGGCCCAGAGAATCGAGAATGAGCCGTGGGGAAAGAATGAGTGCTGGTTTTTCTTAAAAGATAGCACAATAGCTCTGCCGAGTTTGAACTTGGACCTTAAGGAAAGCCTCTTGAACGATTCTCTTACGAGGGATATGAATATATTGCATCCTCGAGCCGGAGATCTTGTTTACGTTCCAGCAGGAGTCTTGCATGCAATAGGTCCAGGGTCACTTCTCATAGAAGTACAGCAGTCATCTGATTTGACCTATAGAGTCCACGATTGGGGCAGGAATAGGGAACTGCATATTCAAAAAGCTATTGAAGCATTTAGGAAAATCAATCCCGATGATTTAGTTGTGAGGTCTTTGGATAATTTTGCGTGTAGCTATTTTGAAATCTACAGATGCTACGATGACACTTATATTCGTCCTAATTCGATTGTTGTGATGCTAACGGACGGTTTGATAAACGATATGAGAGCAAATCAATACGGGACCTACTTGCTGTTGGGCAAACAATTTTTCCATCTAAAAGGTGATGCGTTGGTAATAAAACTCGCTGACGGCTGGTATCAGTTACAAAAAGCTATCGCTGGCCAAGCCAGCGATAGTTGAGTTGTTATTCTTCGTCGATTTCTTCCTCTTTTTCTTCCTTCTCTTCTTTGCTTTCTTCGGATTCAAGACTCGCGTACAGGATTTTGAAGATGTCTCTGATAGTTCTTATTTTCTCCAACTTTTCATCTGGTATGGAGACTCCAAACTCATCTTCGAAGGCCATAACAAGATCGACAAGATCCAGAGAGTCCGCATCCAGATCATCGATCAAATCGGCATCTTCGGTGACTTCATCGATATCAGCACCCAGTTTTTCAGCGACTAATTCTTTGATTCTCTCCATAAGTTCGTCCTTGTTCATGTCTTTCCCTCCTAATGATTTTGAATCGCTATATTATAAACCATTCAAAGATCGAACTGTCAAGTCTCAAAATAGGGTTTCTGCCTTTGCCACCAGATCTACTGTCAATCTCGCGAGGTTGGTGATTTCAATATTCTCAAAGCCTTTAACATACGTCTGAAGGATGTTACCCAATGGGGCAATCCATCTATTTGGTAATCCATCTGCTCCTTTCATGACACCTAAGATCGTTCCAATCTCCCCTGCGTTGCAGTCGACGTCATACCCCAGAGAAGAGACTATGTACATAGTTTTGTCAAAATCACCTTCTCCGTACCATAGAGAGGTTATAACACAGCAAAGGTTCGGATATACATGTATCCAGTTGTATTTTTCGAACCTTTTCTCTATCGACGATTTCACATTTCTCCATGTATTATTCCTCTCACATTCGTTGATAATATCGTTCAGAACATGCTCAAATTCGGTATCTCTTGGGACATACTTTGTAGACTCTTTGACAAGATCCCTTACGTCGTTGTGAAGAAAAGCGAGAGAAGTCATAACTGCACTGTGCACGCCCCCATACAATCCATTCCCGGAATGAGAGATGCGAGAATCAAGATAAGCAAGATAGGCAGCTTCCTTTGGTCGTCCCGGTCGTAGCAACCCGTGGACCATGCAACGCATCTGAGCACCTATCCATTCTTGAAATGGGTTATTGAATTCACCGGATTGCGGTGGAAAGATGCCTGCTTTTAAGTTCTCGAGCGCTATGTATTCTGCGCTCCAGCCAAATGGGATTAACTCGAGCCACTTGAATGAGATCTTCTCAGAGGTAAGAATGTCGTTCTCTTTCAATGCCTGCAAGAATGCTATTTCATATGTTATGTCATCGTTATAGGTATCAGGTGTCCCAACATAATAGCCTAACTGGGTGCCAAAAGATTTTTCAAGCATTTCGCCTGTATAACCCTCGAACTTTGTCCCCATTGAAGCGCCAGCTATCTGACCAAGCCATCCGCCCAGTATTCTGTCGTACAGATTAGTTTTCAGAGTAGTGTTATCATCTGGGAAATCAACTGATATGCTTTGCCAGTCTAACGGTCTCATGTAACTATGATATGGATGATCCGAAATGATTGTTGCCTCCCTAAGACTCTTGAAGATTGAACTTGTGACCGGTTTCAGCAGATCAATTCGACCTTCATCGAGTAATTCCAACCCCTTTTCAAAGAGTTTTTCAGCTTCGACAACATCCCTGCCCATGTTTTCCGTTGACTGTATTGCTCCTGCCATCAAACACTCTGGTGCACTCGAGCCTGGTACCTTGCTTTTCCAGAAGAGTTCTACAAGTTTGTTGGGAAAAATATCAAGTTGAACTGAGTTCATCCATGTACTTTCATGGCTCAAACCTGGGCACGCAGTCTTTCTCATATCTGATTCATATTTCCATGCTTTCATATCTCACCACTCCATTTTCCTCTTCCGTTTGCCATACAAGTACAACACAAACAAAGTAGCTATATAAGGAGTCATTGCAGCAAACTGTGGCGCCAACTTATAATGTTGGAGTATCAGTCCTATGCTTTCAAAGAGGCCGAAGATCAATGACAAACCGAGTATCGATATTGGTCTTCCTTTTACGAGTATGATTATTGCCAAAGAAATCCAACCTCTGCCATTTGACATGTTCTCGCTGAAAAGGGCAACATAACCCAGAGAAAGATAAACACCAGCCAACGATGACAATATCCCGCACAACACCGTGGCAAGTAGTTTGATTTTGATAGGATTGATCCCAGCTGATTTTGTAGCTTCGGGATCTTCACCCGTGGCCCTCAGATGCAAACCAAATCTGCTGTTGAAGATCACTATCTCCAACACAACCGCAATCGCAAATGACAGGTAGAGCAAGAATGGATGTCCAGAGATAATGCTTCCAATCGGCTCAAATAGGTCCAGAATTGGTACACGCCACTTTGGCAAAGGAACTATCTTGGCTGAGATCAGAGCCCCCTTGACATTGAATGTACTTCTCAAGGCATAAGTTGTCCAACCCAAAGCGAGCATATTGATCCCTATGCCCGTTATGAATTCGTCGCAGCGCAGATATATTGCGAAAAAAGCAAATAAGGCAGCCATTAACAAACCACTGAGTACTGCGAAAAGAGTCCCGATGGCCCAGTCCCCAAAGAAATAGCTACCATAAACGGCAAAAAATGCTCCAGTCAACATCATACCTTCCATTGCTATGTTGAAGATATTCGCATAGTACGTGAACATGCCGCCAAGAGCAGCGAGCATGACCGGTGTCGCACTACTCAAAGTTGCGCGGAGTATGTGCAGGGTCAAATCGATCATTTCTCTGCCACAACCTTTCTCAACTTTGTCAAGGATCTTATAGCCTGACTGTAATACTCGATGGCACTCCTTGTACCAACAACACACAAAACGATTATTGCTTCGAGAAACAGAATGAACTCTGATGGAACTGAGGTTTCAAACTCCATCCCTATCGCACCATTTTTCAAGATGCCGAAGAAAAGACCATAGAAAAATGTTTCAATTACGTTGTTATTCGCGATAATAGCTATCATTACTCCATCCCATCCGAAGTTCGCTCCTATGCCTTTCATAAATCGATGCTGTGTCCCTCCAAGAATCAGCAAAGCACCAGCAAGTCCAGAAAGAAATCCTGTAAATAACAAAACAAAAGTTGAGTTTGATTCGACAGCACATCCTCCCACTCTTGCAAATTCAACGTTGTACCCCATCATCCTTGACTCATAACCCTGTCTCGTCATCTTCATGTACCAGAATGAAAGTACCAAAACAAAAACAGCAACGAAAAAGGCCACGTTTAAACCATTGAAATCAGGCATAAAATATACACGCTTTATCAGCCTTGTTGCAGGAACATAGGCTTTTCTGTCCAAAAACGGATAAGTCGCAAGATATATGGTGAAGTATTCACCTATGAAATTCAGCATCAGGGTTGATATGAACTCATCCATTTCATAATGTCTTTTGAGCATTGCAGCGATACCAGCCCACAGAGCACCAGCGAACCCTCCGACAACCGCCAAAACCGGAATTCCAAGCCAGCTGGGAATATTCAAATAAACTCCCAGTATTGCCGTCGTAACGGCTCCCATCAAAAGTTGACCATGTTGTCCAAGATTCACGACGCCAGAGGCAAATGCTATAGCAGCAGATATACCAGTGAAGATAAGCGGTGTGGCTGTATTTAGCGTAGAGGAAAAGGCTGCCCATGATCCAAGACCATAGGTATATAACGCACGATACACCTCTATTGGTGAGCTCTTTTGCGTTCTGATCAAAATTGCACAGACTACAAAAGCTGTGAGTATTGAAATGATTGAAATTGCAACTCTTCGAAATACTCTCACCCTGCAGCCCCCAACATATAGGTCCCAACTGTATGGGCGTCTACCTCATTTGGATCGAAATGAGCAACAATCCTACCATCCCTAATCACATAGAGTCTATCCGACAACTGCATCAGTTCGTCAAGGTCAGCTGAGACCAGAAGGATCCCCTTGTCAGCATTTCTCATTTCAAGTATGAGCCGGTGAATGTACTCCGTTGAAGCGATGTCCAGACCACGAGTGGGTTGGTCGAGAACAATCAAATCAGAACCAAGTGAGAATTCGCGTGCAACAACCACTTTTTGTTGGTTTCCTCCCGACAAGACCATCGGTTGTTCGTCTAAATCTCTGTAGATCACTTCAAATTGTTTGGTTACATCCTTTGCATGGGATTTAGCCTTTTTCCAATTTAGCGACAGGAAACCTTTGTGAAACTCTTTCTTCAAATGATGAGTCATAATCAGATTTTCCAATATCGTCGCCTTAAGAGCAAGCCCAACATACTTTCTATCTTGCGGGACGTAAGAGATGATTCTCCTTCTTTCTCTTATTGAAAGTGCCGTCACATCAGCATTATTGATGACTATTCTTCCGCTGTCAGGTTTGATCTTACCGATAATGCATTGGACAAGTTCATACTGGCCATTTCCTTCTATACCAGCTATGCCAACAACTTCACCGTTCCTGACGTATATATTGACATCACTGAGAATCTCTTTGTCAGACTTTCTTGATCTAACGGATAGATTCTCTACTGAGAGAATTTCCCTTTTTGGTTTCGATTGTGATTTCTTGATTTGGTACGACAATGGTCTACCTATCATCATTTTTGCAAGTTCGGCTGCACTGATGTTTTTGTTTTCAACTGTTGCGATCTTCTGGCCTTTTCTCAGGACCGTTATTCTATCGGAGATCTTCAACACTTCATCGAGTTTGTGGCTTATGAAAACAATGGTTTTGCCCTGACGCTTGAGTTCAATGATCTGCTCGAAAAGCTCGTCACTCTCCTGAGGTGTCAAAACTGCAGTTGGTTCATCGAGGATCAGAATATCTGCTTTCCTATAAAGCTGTTTAATTATCTCCACCTTCTGTTGAGCTGCTACCGAAAGTTGAGAAACCAACTTGTTTGAATCTATCTTGAATCCGTATCTGTCGATGATTTCCTGTACATGATTTGCTGCCTGTTTCTTCTTAATGAATCCAGCGATTGATTTTTCCTGCCCAAGAATCACGTTCTCATAGACGTGGAATGAAGGTATCAACATGAATTCCTGATGAACCATACCTATTCCGAGTTTTATAGCTTCCAAGGGACTTGTTATCTGAACCCTTTGGCCATTTACCATTATCTCACCAGAGGAAGGCTTGATCATGCCATAAAGGATTTTCATAAGTGTTGACTTGCCCGCTCCATTTTCACCTATAACGGAGTGGATCTCTCCCTTATCAAGAGAAAGATCCACTCCACTCAGAGCGACTACATTTGGTGGGTAGATCTTATAAATCTTTGTCATCTGGATATACGCCAAACCATTTACCTCCGCGTCTTAGGGCTGATACGATTTAACAGCTATAGTGCCTTCGGCTACCATTTTCTGTAGCTGGAGTATCTTCTCTACAGTTTCTTCAGGAAGAATCCTTTTTGTGTACTCATCTATTGCTAACCCAACAGCACCTTCCCTGACGCCGAAACTGTAGATCTTGCCCTTCTCAAATGTTCCATCAAGGACCATCTTGAATATCTTGTAAATAGACTTACCGACTTCTTTCAAGTCGCTTGTTATAACATGACCAGGGACAAGAGGATTCTGATTTGAATCAACTCCTATTGCGTATTTGCCTATTTCTTGAGCAGCCTGCAGGACACCAAAACCAGTCAAAGCAGCAATTTGAAAGACTACATCCGCACCTTGCGCATACAGTTGTAGCGCTGCTTGCTTTCCCTTGGCTGGGTCATCCCAAGTGCCGACGTATATAACTTTGATCTGGACTTCTGGGTCGATATACTTCGCTCCCTGCTCATAACCAAAGACGAATGATCTTATAACTATATCATCATCTCCACCAACAGCTCCTATGATTTTCTGGGGATTTATTCCAGGTAGTTCTGTCATGGTAGTTACCATCGCTGCCACAGCGCCAGCAAGAAATGCACCTTCCTCTTCTCTGTAATCAACACTTGATATGATACCTTTTTCATCTTGTACAACCGTGTCGATATTCACCCATATCTTGTTTGGGAATTTCATTGCAACCTCTTTCAATTCTTCCTCAAATCCATAGGAAATCACAAATATCACATCTGCCCATTGAGCTGCCGTTGTCAAACTTGGATAATACAATGATGGATCGAAGTTACATTCAATTACTCTCGTCTGGACGCCAAAATCTTGTTCCAATTGCTTGATACCACTATACCCTGAATCATAGAAGGATTGGTCACCGAGAGAACCGTTGATGACATACGCAACTTTCTTGGGTGCTGCTAAAGCACAAACTCCAAAAACCAGCAAAATTGTCAAGAGGACTTTTCGCATGATAACACCTCCCTACTTAAATCTATCACATTCTCGACCAATGAATCGATTTGAACCAGAATGCAAGGCCAACCAAGAATATAGACAAACTGATGATCAGAACATCAGCAAACCTGAAAGAGTTACCGTAGTAATCACTGGTACTGGCGAACAAACCATACTTTCTGGTTTCCATTGCCACAGCAAGTTGCTCTGCACGGTTAACGGCTGAGAGGACAACCGGGATGATTATTGATATGACTCTGAACAACCTCTTGACGATCCGACCATTTGACAGATCTACTCCTCGCAGTTCTTGAGCAGTCCGAATCCGATCTGTTTCGTCAACCATTATTGGGAAAAACCTCAGCGCCAAAATTATCGTAGTTGAGAAATCGCGTGCCACTTGTCTATCGATTCTCATAAATCTCAAAAAATTCTCAAGAAATCGAGCAATCTCCGTTGGTCTTGTCGATCTCAGAACTATGGAACTGGCAAGAACAATGGTGAAGATCCTCAAGACTGTTACAGTAGCTCCCACAAAAGAGGACAAGTTAAAGCCGCCTCCTATTGCCTGCAGCAAAAAGGCAAGTAACATGAAGAACCAGGCACTGCGTATATCTCTTAGGTAATATACCAAGCTAACTCTTGAGGAAATTGCCAGGCAACACAATGTGATCAACGTTGTGATAAAATACAAGTAGTGAGCTGTAACAAATATACCCAGAGTGATACCAATTAACAGTATCACTTTCGATGTACAATTGCTTTTGTGAAGAAGGGAATCGCGATGAATATACTTGCCAATGCTTCCACGCAACAAGATCACACCCGTGCTAAAGTTTTTCTCTACATGGACGATTATACAAAAAGGAGGGTTAACCATGCAGGAGATAGGTAAGATTGGCGGGCCAGCTCCTATTCAACAACCGAGTAGTATTGAGAAAACTGAAAAAAAGTCCAGACCAGAGTCTTCAGTTTCAACCGAAAGATCAGGGACGCTTATAAACGTTGCGGAACTGATAAAAACAGCGAGAGAGTCACCTGAGGTTCGACAGCAACTTGTCGAAGAAATCAAAAGAGCAATAGAACAAAACGTCTACAACATAGACCCAGAACGCGTGGCAAAACATATACTCAGAGAAATTTGAACATGAACGACTTAATTTCTGTCCTCTCAAAAGAGGAAACTTTGTTGTTGCAGATCAATGATATCCTCAAACAACAAGAACAAGCGGTTATCTCAAAGAATCTTCCACAGATTTCCGCTGCCACAGCTAAATTGGAAGAAATGTTGAACGCCTTCGAGAATTTGGAGGAAGAAAGAAGAGATTTTTTTCAAAGGCTAAAAGAGACTCTTAATCTTCCGCAAAATATGACCTTCTATGAATATGCCAAATCCTGTGATGGTGTGCTCCTCGAATCGCTTTTTAAGGTGACCGAGCAACTGAACAATACTGCACTTCGGATTGAAAGACTCAAACAGCTTTCGGATTTTCAGTTGCATTATATAGATGTACTCGTGAAACTTTTGAACCCCCAGGAACCATCCACCTACAATGTGAAAGCCTCTCTGAAGAAAGTAACCCCACACTGGTTTGAAATAGAGAGCTAATCTGACCGCCATTTTGGACGATAATCATTTAGGACTGCGAATCCAACTAATAGAAGAATGAAGTGACAAGATTAAGGAGGGAAATCGTTGGCCAACCTAAGCCTTTTTGGTTCCCTGAATACAGCCTTGCTGGGTGTTTACACACACAAATTGGCGATGAACGTGGTGGGACATAACATTGCAAACTCCAATACCGATGGATACTCCCGACAGAGACCTATGATTGTAACAACACCACCACTTACCTTGCAGTTTTCCAATATTCTGACAATTGGCACTGGTTCGCAAGTGAAAGACATCCAAAGAGTCAGGGATCTCTTTCTTGATTTGCAATACAGACAAGTCACCAACAGATACACGTATTTTGATACGACTTATTCAAACCTCCACTACATTGAGCAGCTCCTCACAGGATCAGCTGAATCTGGAATCAACAGTCTTTACGATTATTTCCTGTCCACAGCGGAGGAAGTAATAACAGATCCCACGAATGTTGCGGCAAAGAGAGAGTTTGTTACCTCTGCGCAGCAGATGGTGACGAACATCAGAGACTTTTATCTCAGACTCCAGCAACTAAGAGAGGACATAAACCAGGAAATCTCTCAGTTAGCTGACAAAATCAATTCACTTGTTGCTAACCTTGCTAAGATCAATGAACAAATCCGAATAGCAACGGCCTTGAAGTCGACTCCAAATGATCTGCTTGATGAACGAGATCGAATTCTGGATGAACTGTCTCAGTATGCGAATATCGCTCACTATGAAACGGAAGACGGGCAAACAATCCTGATGCTTGGAGATCAAGTCGTGCTGTCTGGCTCCGTACAGACAAAAATCAGAGCTCTTGAAAGACCTTATGCAAAAGGATTCTACGAGCTTTTCGCTGGCAATTCTAAGGTTACAATATCCGATGGAAAAGTCAAAGCTTTGCTTGATCTCAGAGACAGCACAATAGTCAAGTACATGAGTTATCTGGACGAATTTGCACTGACTTTGAGTGATAAACTGAACCTCATACACAGGGAGGGCTTTGACTCATCTGGCAAAGTGACAGGTCTGAATCTCTTCAATCCCATAGTTCCAACCTATTCATCGAATGAACTTTCGATATACCGAATTCTTGGAAGCAGAAAGATGATGGGCGGTCCAATTAATTACGCTACAGGTTTGACGGGTTATTCGAGCCAGTCACAACTCGAGAACGTCACATTTACTTCAGGTGGACAACTTGTGCTTTTCGACGGTAATAACACCACAGATATAACTGTGAATGATGGAAGCACAGTACAAGAACTGATATCGGCATTATCTGGTACCTGGCTTTCCTTAACGATAGGACAGCACAACCCAGAATCAATGAATCCGGCTTACAGATTGTATTTCAACAGTTCTAACGACTTGAGAGACACGTTGGTAATCAGTAGCGGCGGTTTACTGGAGAGAATGGGATTCAAGACGAAAGAAGTTCAGCTTCTGACGATTTCAGACTTGTCAAAGGTTGAACAGGGAAATTACACACTATCATTTGAAGAAAAACTTGTCGATGGCAGTCAGTATACAGAAACACTTAACTTAACGGTTGATTCCTCTACAACTCTGAATGATATAGCAAATCAAATTAATTCGCAGATGAACAACTTGAGAGCATCAATCATAAATGACACTCTTGTAATCATTCCAAACAGCAATCTTGAATTTGACACTGGGCGAGTCAGCATCACAGATGAAGGAGGCTTCCTTGTTCAAGCAGGTGCGACTGGGATAACGTATACTGTACTTGATTATGCAGAGACACTCGAAAACATTTTTGCAACAGCCACCAATTTCGATTCTGCAAATGGTTTTGATCTTTTGATAAACAATACTGTCATTCATGTTGATCCTACTGTGGACACCTTGAGGGATTTCGTAAGAAAAATAAACTCCGCAAACACCGGAGTTGTAGCTGACCTAACCCCTCATGGTGCGTTTGTGCTAAGGGCTAGCCGTAGTTATGAGTTCGATTTGAAATCATTCAACATAAGTGGACCACAAGGACTGTTTGAAGCCTTGGGCCTGATTGATTCAAACGGTGATCCAACGAACTTTGATGCCGATTGGACAACGAGTTACATGCTCATATCGAGAAATGAGAGCTTTGATACAGTGAGAGACAGATTGTCTGTAAGTGAACTTTTGACGGTTGACAAACGTGAAAGTTATGAACCATACTTCTTTGTCAGTCAATGGTCGGTTTCGAATGCACTTTTGAGTAACGCGGAGTCCCTCGCCGTTGATATTGGAAAGACTCTGCCAAACAATACTTGGAATGCTGTGAATTTTCTTCCAACGGGTAGAAGCAACGTCGAGATTATGAACCTGATTTCGTCATCAAGAAATGAAACTCTCCTGGCTGATGGTAAGGAAAGTTTCTATGAGTTCATGAGTGGTATGATTGCCGAATTGGGTGTTGAAGCCGAAACTGCGTCGAGTTTGAAGAGTAATACAGAACTTCTGAGAAGTGAGATAGATCAGGCGAGAGAAAGTGTTAAAGGCGTTTCCTTGGACGAAGAAATGACCAATATGATCAAGTATCAACATGCATTCAATGCTGCTGCCAGAGTGATAACAGCAATAGACGAAATGATCGGCAGAGTCATAGACAATATGGGAGTAGTAGGAAGGTGATGTGAATGAGAATTACAGACAAGATGATCAGTGACAGAGTTCTGAACAATATTCAGGGCAACATCAAGAAGATTGCAAAGCTTCACGATCAACTGTCTTCAGGGAAAATGGTTAGATATCCAAGCGACAATGCGATAATCGCTACAAGAGCGGCAAAAATCGAAAGTCGTTTACGAGAGATTGAACAATACAAAGGAAATGTTGACTACGCCCAGAACATCCTTCAATCCTATGATGCCTCTCTTCAAGAAGTTAGCAGTGTTTATCAGCGTCTCAGAGAGCTAATTGTTCAGAGTGCCAATGGTGTTCTGACTGCCGATCAGAGGCAGGCGATTTCTAAGGAGATGCAGGAGATCAAAGATCATCTTATCCAGATTGCGAATACTCAAATAGGTACCGACTACGTATTCGGCGGATATGAGAGCAACAAAGCACCTGTTGATGAGACAGGTAATATCGTGCTCAATCCTGATGCGGCAAAGCCCCGCTTTGTGAATGTGCTTGGGTATCAGGTCAAATATGGTCTGACTGTGAATGACGTCTTCTTAACAAAAGGTGGTGTAAGTGTCTTTAAGTTAATAGACATGACAGTCAATGCGCTTGAGAACAACGACCAGAGGATGCTCAGTAAGGCGTCACTTATGAGCATGGACTTTCTCGAGGACTCTGTTGCCAAAAGTCTGGCTAAGATCGGTGCGAGTCAGAGGATGATTGAGATGGTATCCTCAAGGATTGAGGATCTAAATACCTTTATGAATGAATACATCTCAAATCAAGTAGATACAGACTTACCCAAGGTTTTGACAGATTTGTCAACACAACAAGCTGCACTAACAGCTGCGCTAAAATCTGCTGCGAATGTTATAACGGCGACGTTGGTTGATTTCATAAAGTAGTAAGCCGAGAGGTGAGTTAACAATGACTTATAAAACTAAACTTGGTCAGATAGATGTAAGTGATGAACAGGTTATAGTCTTCGAGAATGGCATCCCGGGTTTTCAGAACTTGAGGAAGTTCACCGTAGTAAATCGTTACAGCGATAATCCCATTCACTGGCTTGTATCTCTTGAAGACGAATATGTGGCTCTCCCAGTTGTTAATCCTTGGCTTGTATGTGTAGATTATTCCTTAAATCTGTCTCAACTTGATATGCAGGAACTGAACCTGGAAAACCAGTCCGATCTTGAGATCTGGGCAATTTTGACAATTCCGAAAGACAGCCCTGAAAAGGCGACCATTAATCTGTTGGCTCCGATTGTGATAAACTTAAAAAATAAGAAAGCAAAACAAGTCATCCAAGAAGACAGTAATTACTCCGTTAGGCATTTTGTAAGAGATGAGATAGAAAGAAGTAAGAAGATCATCCAGAACAGCAAAACAGGGAGTGAATGATTCTGTTAGTTATCTCCAGAAAGGTCGGAGAAAGTTTCATGATAGGAGATGAAATAGAAGTAAGAATACTGAAGATAGAAGGAACCGAAGTGAAGATTGGGATCGGGGCTCCTTTGCATGTTAAAATATACAGGTCGGAGATTTATCAAAAGATCGTGCAGGAGAATAAAGCTGCGGCAGAAGTCAATGTTGACAATCTCGGAGGGGTGATACCAGGTGATTAGGATCGATGAAACTCTGATAAGACATCTTGAAACCTTGGCTGCTCTTGAACTAACGGCTGAGCAGCGTAAATCCATAGAAAAGGATATGCATGAAATTCTTGGGTATATGGAGCTTTTGAACGAGGTTGATGTAAGTTCTGTGGAACCTATGTATACACCCATAGAAGATGCCGTTGACCTTCGCGAAGATATTGTCAGAGAGTCAGATTGTGTCAGTCTCATCAGATCAAATTTTCCGAAGGAACGTTCGGGACACATTGTTGTTCCGGGGATACATGCTTGAATTGGAAGGAAGCTGAAAAAAGAGCAGCAAATTACTTACGCCGGAAAGGTTTCAAAGTACTTGAATGTAATTACAGAACAAGATTCGGTGAAATAGACATCATAGCGAGGTATGGGAAATACCTCGTTTTTGTTGAAGTTAAGAGCGGTCAAAGCGTTTTTTCCCCAAGAACAAGGGTGGACATGAAAAAACTTCATCACATCCAACTTGCAGCAAATGACTACATCATGAGAAATCCACAAAAATGTTCTGGGTATAGAATAGATGTTGTAGAAGTGACTGAAAATGGTATAGAACATTTTGAAGACGTACAAACTTGAGGAGGAATATTTCTGTTGATCGTTGCTGTAAACAAGAAGGTCCGAGATTATGAGGTGCTTGAGAAGTATGAAGCTGGGATTGAGCTCAAAGGTACAGAGGTGAAATCGCTTAGGGAGAAGAATGTGTCCTTCAAGGATTCCTTCTGCCGTGTGAAGGACAACCAGATCTATCTTTTGAATTTGCACATCAGCCCTTATAAATTTGCCAACAGATTCAATCATGATCCTGAAAGGCCGAGAAAGCTCCTTCTGCACAAAAAAGAAATCAAGAGGTTGGTCGGAAAACTCACTACGGCAGGCCTCACACTCATACCCACGAAAATCTACTTCAATGAGAAGGGAATAGCCAAAGTCGAGATCGCATTGGTAAAGGGTAAGAAGCAATATGACAAACGCGAAGAGATAAAGAAAAAAGAAATAGATAAGAAGATCAAAACTCTTATGAAGCACGGAGGCAGGTAAGAAATTGGAATTCACTGTTAATGAAAACAACCAGTACAGAAGAATCGACAAATTTCTCAGAAATCAACTTAAGAATGTGCCGCTTTCAGAGATATACAAATTCATTCGGACGGGGAAGGTTCTGGTCAACGAAAAGGTTGTTAAAAAGCCTCAGTACGAGATTGATACCGGAGATAGAATTGATGTGTTAATTGATCTTTCCATTTACGGAAGGAAGAAGAACGAACTTGCCCCTGTTCCTCTCAAGCTCGATATCATTTATGAGGATCAGAATATTCTGGTTATCAATAAAAAGGCCGGGATAGCATTGCATCCTTCAGAAAGAACCAAGAGTACAACACTTATCCAAGGTTTACTCTTTTACGGAAATACCAAGGGTTTTGAACCACATCTTGTTCACAGACTTGACAGAGATACCTCTGGTGTGTTGATAGTAGCAAAGAATTTAAGAACAGCACGTACATTGAGTCGAATGTTCAGGGAAAGACTCGTTGAAAAAGAATATATATCACTTGTTTTCGGAAAACCCAAAGATCACGGAATAATAGACACTCCGCTCGATGATTTTGAGGCGATTACAGAGTACAGAACACTTGAGCATTTTGGTGACTCGACGCTCGTTAGCGTATTGTTGCACACCGGCCGCACTCATCAGATAAGAAGGCATTTTGCCATGATTGGCAACCCTGTAGTTGGTGATACACTCTATGGTGACAAGAGAGTAAATACCTTTTACAGACAGCAATATGGCCTCAGAAGGCAATTTCTTCACTGCATACGTGTTAGTTTTACAAATCCATCCGAGCCAGGGAAGCTCCAGCTGAAGGCACCTCTTGGAGAGGACTTAGAAGAAGTTCTCAGGAGGCTGAGGATGTGAAAGTTTTTCCTTTGTTGTTCCTCGCATGTCTGTGTTTTTCACAAGAGTTGCTCCTGAACACCTATGACAAGACTGGTTATCTTTTTCTCAATGGAAAGGTGGAAATGACATTTGCATTCGAGATGAAAACTCAGATCAGTTTCAGGGGCTATGTTGTTGATCGTTATATTCCCCCAAGAGTTTCGGTTGAGTATATTCCACTTCCAAAAGAAGATTTTCTCATTACAGACTGTGGCAAGACAATTGGTAGTAAAATGACAGATATTGTGATACCAGATTCCACATATCAGAGACTGATTGAGTTTCTCCGATCGGGTGAACAGATTAAGGTGACAGTTGATAGTTATCCAGTGGAGATTTACCCCGATCATATTCTCGTTCTTGAGTTCGACAGCAAAAAGATCAGCGAATTTCTACCACATTTCGTGAATTATGACTTGTCGAAAATCACTAAACCAGGAAAATACCCACTCCAAACACCTGCGATTGTTTTAGAATGGGCAGTTACGGATTACCCCGGATTTGGTGGAGCAATTATCCCGATCTTCAAAACCGAAGTCAGTGAAGTTGAATGGATCATAGATGATTTTCGATACAAAGGCATTTGTACAGTTCTTCCAATTGGACATCACTCAGTCATTGCACAAGTTAACGGTCAGTCGTACAGCTTTGAGTTATCCATTTCGAGTCAACGGATCTCACAGGTCCAAGAAGCTTTCGAGGTTGGCGATCGGTTTGACAAAGATTTCATTTCACTTAGCGGTATGAACAACGAGATCTTAACAATTCCGGGTCGTTTTCTTCTTCTGAAGATGGATGATGATGAAATAAAAGTTATCAATGCGACAGTCTCAGATACTGTGAGCCCCATCATTAATCTTCGAATTTCACAGAAAACTCCTGGTATCTTTGAACTTTTCACCTCTGCCCAGGATATGACAGCTTGCACAGTTAGAGTCTTTCTCGATGGTCATGAACTTGAACTTGCAAAGGGCATACTCAGTCTTGATCAAGGAAAACATACAATAGTTGCCTTGGCTCAAGACAGCTTTGAAAACAAATCCTATGTGATTACAACTGTTGACATAAACCCAGAACTGAGCAAAGATGGGATATTTGTTACACAAGAGGAAGCTCACTTTGATATCTTGGGATTCAACTTCATTTCTCCTTACATAAAATGGTGGGTGGCAAAGGACATATCGACTAAGGTGATGATGAATGGACAAAGGTATGTGGTTGGAACGCATCCGTAAATGGTTATTCATAATAGTATCTGTCTCTTACTTGTTGTTTTTTTCCCCCGTGAGGATGAAAAATGATAAGGTAGCTTTGAATTACTGTGTGGGTTTCACTCTGGATGACAAGAGAATTCGCTTAGAGAATGGCGACATAGTCTGGGTCGTCGAACCTGGCGAAAGATTAAGCCCATCCATGAGATATGTTATCTTCAAGGGTGATTTTGCCAACTTAGACCCCGAAGATTATATACATGACGCTGATCAATACCGAATCTCTATAGGTATACTTGAGTTCAATGAAAGCCTACGCTTTGCAAAAGATATAGCAAAGCATAGATCATTGAAAGATCTTGTCTTCCGAGTCCACACCGTCAGGCAAGAAGAAGTCGAAAAGATGGGTTTGGATGAGACAATGATATATTACAGGTTACGCAGAGCCATCCTGGAAAGAAGCATTGATTTACTCTGGATACAGCCTTTGGAAGGAATAAATACCCAGAAAATTCTGGAAAAATTGGAAAAGCAATTCGGTCAACCTTCTGCCACTCCCAGACCTCAGCGGAGTTTTCCAGTGATGCCTGTTATTCCATTCCTTGCGATTCTGCTCGCCCTGGCATCCTACAAAATAATCCTAATACTCGTTCCATTGATGACATTGCCATTCGGTTTCTCAGTATCTGTTTCAGTTGCCTCGATAATTGCAACGGTGACTCTGTATTTTTCTTTCCGAAGAAAGGTACTGCTTCCTTTGATTTATCTTCTGCTGGGACTGTTGACATATTCGGCATTATCAGATTTCAACCACATGAACGATTTGGACCAGTTCAGAGGTGTCAAGCTGTCACTCATAGCTCTTCCCGCTACTTTAGCCATAGTAGTTCTTATGAGAGAGTGGAAGTGGCTGAAAAAATACCTGCCTTACTTTATCATTGCCGGTGGTCTCTTTGGATTCTATTACATCTCGCGTTCTGGAAATATAGCCTTTGTTCCAGAAATGGAACGAAAACTTAGAGATCTTATCGAAGGATTTCTCTGGATCAGACCAAGGTTCAAAGAAGTACTTCTTTATCCAGTATATTTCATGTCATTGAAATTCGAGAACTTCAAATGGAACTTTGTACTTCAGATACTTGGTTGTATAGCTCTGGTGTCAACCTTCAACACCTTTTGTCATATCAAAACGCCCTTAGTTGTTTCACTTTACAGATCGGTTTTTTCAATAGTACTTGGTTATGTTACCTACTTCATCGTGAGGCGTTTTAAATGACGCTGAACATATATGATTCCGGTTATCTGCTCAGGGTTCGCAAGCTACAGATAAGAAGAAATACCATTGTCAAGCTATTTGGCAGAATCGGTAGTTGGTCGAAAGAAGATTTAGATCTTTTCGCTAGTAGTTTGTTGGGTTCGGTGAATAAAGTAATAAGAACACAAAGTCCATACGTAGTGCAGAATCACCTTTCAAAACTGTTCGATAGAGACCTACCCTTGATCAAAAGATTAAAGCATCTATCCAGAGAATTCTCGATACCGATATTAGAATCTCTTGAATTTCCGTTTTGGGTTAAGCCTTCATCTTATCCACCAGCTACACAAGAAATGCGCTCGTTGATCGTAGCGGATGACGTAATTTCATTCATTTCCAATGCCAGGAAAGTCCTGAAAGATTCAATGCTTGAAGATTTCATTGAACTTCAGGCTGCGTTGATGAAATCGGATCAAAGTGATGTCGATTGGCTTGTCAGAGAGATAAATAGCATAACTCTTCAGAATTATCTGCAAATTGAACCTTACAGAGAGCTTTACTCTGCCTTAGATTTTGTTCAGCGTACTGAGGTAGTATCAAGATTAAGATGCCATTCGTACATCCGTTCAGCTCTGACAAGAAAAGCTGAACGTGGAGTCATCCTTGACGGCAGCAACATATTCATGCTCAGAGGAAAACTCTCAGATCTGGAGTTCATTTTGGAGAAAATAGCGACGAATGAAAATTTCTATTACCCGTTCTGGGTAGTTTTTGATAGGAATATAGTTCATCTGGTTAGTGAGAAAGCAAGTGACTCAAAATGGTTCAGTAGTCCATCGGTTTTTTTGCATTCCCCTGCTGATGAACTCATCTTGAGACTTGCCAAAGAAAAGAACGCTGTTGTTGTGAGTAGCGATAGATTCAGACAATGGCATACAACGGTCCCAAGGATCGATCCGAGGAGGTTATTTGAGTGAAGTTGTCAGATTTTGATTATCAGCTTCCCGAAGAACTTATAGCCCAGACACCGGCTGAACCTCGTGACACATCAAGATTAATGATTTTGCGCAGAGATGGCAAAACGATTGAACACAGGATCTTCAGGCAAATCGTTGACTATCTCAATCCTGGTGATCTTCTCGTAATCAACAACACGCGTGTGATCCCAGCGAGATTGTTCGCAAAGAAAAATGACTCTACCATAGAAGTCTTTTTGTTGCAAAGGATAGACACTTTTCTTTGGAATTGCATGGTGAAACCTGGGAAGAAAGTCAAGCCAGGTGATGTGCTTTCTTTCGGAGATTTCACAGCACTTTGTGTGGATAGGACTCAAGAAGGTACCAGAATTCTTAAATTCGATGCGACAGACGATGAAATTCTCAGTATAGGTAACGCACCCTTGCCACCTTATGTTCATAGCAAGATTCCTTTGGACAGATACCAGACAGTCTATGCCAAAGTAAATGGCGCAGTTGCGGCGCCGACGGCGGGCTTGCATTTCACTCACGAGCTGATGGATCGGATAAGAAAGCAAGGAGTGAATATTGCTGAGATCACTTTACACGTTGGTATTGGAACCTTCCGACCTGTCAAGACAGAGGATATAACTCAACACAGAATACATTCAGAGATTTATAATATACCTACAAGGACTTTGAATTTGATAGAAGATACCAAATCCTCTGGCGGAAGAGTCATAGCTGTTGGAACAACGGTTGTTAGAACGCTTGAACAGTATGCACTTAACGGGAGAACTGAAGGAGAAACGACTTTGTTTATATATCCACCATATGATTTCAAGATCGTCGATGTCTTGTTGACCAACTTCCATCTTCCAAAATCAACACTGTTAATGCTCGTTGCCGCTTTTGCTGGGTATGAATTCACTATGCATGCTTATCAGGAGGCAATAAGACAAAGATATCGGTTCTATTCCTTCGGTGACGCAATGTTGATACTCTGAAAGGTGATTTGATGAGCCAGAATCTTCGACTGGAACGGTCTTTTTTATACCATCGCAATGCGTTTTTCCGAATTCTGGAGCTACCATTTTCAGCTCTGCTTGAATACATAAGAGAAAGCCCATTGGGATTGAGCTTGGACATAGAACTGTTTGAAGAGAGTGATCTGTTAATTGATTTGATCACAAATGGTGAAAAAACTCTGAGCGAGGAAATTGTTGAAAGTCTTCCTCTTGCCAGGCTTGATGATCAAATAGAAATGATTGCTGAATATATTGCTTACAACTTGGATCAATATGGACGCATGAATGTCACGATGGAAGAGATTTGCGAGAAATTCAAGGTTGATGTTTCTGCAGTACAAAAAGCAATGGTAGCAATAAAGGAAGTTGGGCCCGAAGGCGTTCTTGAGGGTAAAGTGATTGGATATGGTATGAAGTCATCTTATGTCGAACCAGACATAATAGTCAACGACGATATGAGTGTGACAGTCAGGGAAATCCAGTTGAAACCTCCAAGAAATGCAGACAAAATCCAGATGGAGATATTTCTTTTTCTGAGTGAGGCAGTTAGTCGCAGAAAACAATTACTTTTGAACCTTGGTCAAATGTTTGTTAGGGAAAACACTCTGTTTCTTGCTAAAAAGATTAGCTATCCTCAGAAGATCAGAATGACACAGGCCGCAAGTTCTTTAAATGTGAGTGTTTCAACAATATCTCGCGCTGTATCAGGCAAGTACGTTAAAACTTCAACTGAGATTTTTCCACTAAGAATTTTCTTCGGAAGAAATGTTGAAAAGGAGTATCTTCTGACTGAGCTCGCAAGGATTTTGAATGAATCTGACAGGATCACCGATGCCGAGGTTTCTCAAAGGCTCAGAATGCAGGGAATCTTGGTAAGCCGAAGAACAGTTAACAAGTACAGGCAGATTGTGAAAAGATTTCTCAAAAGGGAATGATTATTTTGAGAGCCATTGTCTTTTTGAACGGTGACTATTCAAAGCAGACTTGTGAATTACCTGAACATGGAGATCTCATAGTTGCGGTTGATGGTGGGGCGAAGTACTTGCTTGACAATTCTATAGTGCCACACATTTTCGTAGGAGATGCCGATTCAATAGAAAGGGACACACTTGAAAAACTCCAAACCATGGGTTGCAAGATTTATCTTTATCCTCAGGATAAAGACAAAATCGACGCTCAACTTGCCATCGAGAAGGCCTTAGAACTTGGCGCATCACAGATATTGATACGAGGATGGCAGGGAGAGAGGATTGACATGATCCTCGCACTTATTTATGTGATGTGCAAGTATTCAGATTTCAGAATAATTGCCAAAGATGATAATCTTGAGATGGGAGTCATTCGAACAGAAGCGGAACTTGAAGCATGTGCTGGTGAAAAGTGGTCGATCTTGCCGATATGTGGTGATGCAACTGGTATAACCTTGGAAGGTTTCAAATACCCACTGACCGATGCAAATATGTTCTGCCACGAACCATTTGGTGTGAGCAACACGACTTTGACGGGAACGGTAAGAATATCTGTCAAGAAAGGGATGGTGGTTTATTTCAGATGGATAAAAGAACCGTTGTGATTGTTGGAATAACAGGATCAATTGGCACCCAAGCACTTGAAGTAATTCAGAAAATAAATGGTTTTCAGGTAATCGCTGGAACATATCATTCCAATCAGAAATTAGCTGAGCAAATAGCCAACAAGTTCAAGATCGATAAGATGATAAGAACAAGCGAGGGATATGATGAGATAATAAGTCAAATCGAGAAACTCAGGCCAGATATCACAATTGTTGCCATCCCTGGTTTTGCCAGTCTTCCAATTACGCTTAAGGCGATCGAGAATTCAAACAGAGTCCTTCTTGCCAGCAAGGAAGCCCTTGTGTGTGGTGGTTGGTTAGTGAAAAACGCATTGAAGAATTCATCCACTGAGTTGTTGCCAGTAGACAGTGAACACAGTGCCTTGATGCAGCTTCTCGAAGATGGTACCGAAAAAATCCTCCTGACTTGTTCTGGAGGGGCATTGAGGGACTGGAACATCGATGGTTTGCATGATGCGAAACCGACCGATGTCCTCAGACACCCTGTTTGGAATATGGGCCACAAGATCACCGTGGATTCTGCCACAATGGTGAACAAGGGATTTGAAGTCCTGGAAGCTTATGAATTATTCAACATTGACGTTTCGAAGATCGAAGTGTTGTTACACAAGGAAGGCCTTATTCACGCTGGTGTATTTCTGAAGGATGGGACTATGAAACTGCATATGGGCTTTCCTGACATGAAGGTGCCCATAGCCTATGCGCTCACTTACCCAAAGAGAGATTATTCGAAAATGGAATGGCCAGATCTTTCCCTTGTCAATTTGTCCTTCTATCCCGTTGATGCCAAGAGATATCCTGCTTTCTTCCTTGCCTATGAAATCGCAAAAGATTACGCAAAAAGAACAGCCTATAACGCAGCAGACGAAGTGGCTGTCGAGTCCTTTCTCTCTGGGAAAATCAAATTCACAGACATAAACAAGGTGATTGAGAGAGTTTTAGAAAAGATTGACGGCACGCCGAGGGATTTGAGTGACCTCACGCAATTGGACAAATTAGCCAGGCGTCTGGCATTAGAGGTGATTGAATGTCTGTAGTCTATTTCATAGTCATACTGATTGGGATAATAACTGTTCACGAATTTGGTCATTTCATCTTTGCGAGGATTTTCGGCGTAGACGTGCTTGAGTTTGCCATAGGTTTTGGGCCAAAGTTATACGAACGAAGAGGTAAGAAAACATCTTTCAGAATCAATGTCGTTCCAGTTGGTGGTTATGTCAAACTCGCCGGAGAAGATCCAACTGAGGAACAAAAAGAGGGAATAGTTGGCCTTTACAGTAAACCGGCATGGCAGAGACTTCTCATCTTCTTCGCTGGTCCACTTTTTTCTGTGCTTGCTGGTTATATGCTCTTTGTAATCATAGTCGCCTTCTGGGGCGTGCCCTCTGTCTCAATTGCACTTGTTGAAAAAAACTCCCCTGCATTCGAAGCCGGTTTGCAGGCAGATGATGTGATATTGTCGATCAACGGTAGGCACGTATATGACACTTACACTGTGAGCCAAATAATCAGACAGGGTAAGCCTTTGAGAATATTGATCTCAAGAAACGGTAAAAGGTTAACAATCGCTGCTACACCACGATTGTTCAACGGGAACCATTTTCTTGTGTTGAGAGACGTGTCCGGTGATGTCGGAGAGAAAATACTGAGCATTTCGGGCAAACCACTCGAGTCTGCTGTTCTGAACTCGTTGTTGAACCAATACGTATCCGTGGAGTTTGAGTCCAATACACTGAGAGGAGTTCTCAAACAATACCAGTATGATCAGCCACGATATGCCTTGGGGTTTTACTTTGCAACTGTGTCGAATGTTTTCAGAAAAGATATTGGTCCCTTCTTAAAAGGTGACCGACTGATCTCAATCGAAGGGGTACAAATTCAAAGTAATGTTGATCTATCCAGGATTTATCAGTTAATAAGTGCTGGTGACGGAGGAGTCTACATCGAGGCATCGGGTGATCAAGTGACCTGGGCACACTCAGGATTCCCACAAGAGATAGTCGTGGAGATAGAAAGGGGAAACGAGAGATTTTCCATGGTCGTGCAGAGCACATTAGTTAGACAGGTTCTGGAGAGTGCAGGTGTGTTCGAAACCAAGGCCGCAAATATCAAATTCAATAATGTTGTTGAAATGGTTTATGTTGCGTTTGACAGATGCAACAACTTATTAGTTATGATGTACAGATCTTTACTCGGGATCTTCAAGTCAAGTGAACAAGGTGGAGTCGTTGGGCCCTTAGGATTGGTCGGACTCGTTGGAGAGGCAGCGCAGGTTGGTCTTGAACAAGTCCTGACTCTTGTGGCTTTTATCACAATGAGTATTGGCCTGTTTAACCTGTTGCCCCTACCGGCACTTGATGGTGGCAGAATAGTCTTCTCGTTACTGGAAATCGTACTCAGAAAAAGAATAGATCCAAAGGTCGAGGGTTTGATACATTTAATAGGTTTTATAGTACTCATGATCTTTATGATCTTCGTAACTTTTTCAGATGTTGGAAGGTTGATAGCCAAGTGAGTAAGATAGTTAAGATCGGCAAAGTTCTAATCGGTGGTGGTAATCCGATAGCCATTCAGTCTATGACTAATACGAAAACTGCCGAGATCGAACATACCACAAGACAGATAAAACTGTTGCAAAAGGCTGGTTGCGAAATAGTCAGAGTAGCGGTTCCTGATCTTGAAAGCGCAAGGGCAGTAAAGGAGATCAAAAAAAACGTTGATATACCCATTGTTGCTGACATCCACTTTGATTACCGTCTCGCGATAGAGGCAATCAAAAGTGGTGCAGACAAGATTAGGATAAATCCAGGAAATATCGGAGAAGACTGGAAAATAAAGGAACTGGCGCAAATAGCCAAACAGTATCAAATACCAATTCGAGTTGGATCGAATATCGGTTCACTAAAAAGGGATTTTGAGCAGAAATACGACCGGGCAACAGCATTGGCTGAATCTGCATTGCATGAAGTCCATTTGCTTGAGAAATTCGATTTCTTCAATATCGTTGTATCGGTGAAAAGTAGCGATGTTCTTGAAACGATAAAAGCAAATGAATACGTTGCCCACAGGGTTGATTATCCTATTCATGTTGGTATTACCGAGGCAGGTACATATGATACCTCTATCATAAAATCCTCGGTCGGTATAGGATATCTCTTGCTACAGCGAATTGGTGATACCGTTCGGGTGTCCATCGCCGGAGATCCAATCAGAGAGGTTTATGTGGCGCGTAGACTTCTTGTGTCATTACATCTTAGGAAGGGTGGGCAGGTTATAGCATGTCCAACTTGTGCAAGAACTGAGTTCGACGTTGAAACAATTGCAAGTCAGGTTGAATCTCTGGCAGATGAAACTGGATTAACGATTGCCGTTATGGGTTGCGTTGTGAACGGTATTGGTGAAGGCAAACACGCTGACATAGGGGTAGCCGGGACAAAAGATGGCGCAGTTATCTTCAAAGATGGCAGCATAATCAAAGTAGTCAAGAAAGAAAAAATCTACGATGAACTGACAGCAATGATTAAGAAAACCACAAATGTAAATGTGGAGTAATTGTATCGGAATAGATGAATGCTATCATTACAATGAGGTGATTAAGATGGATGTTAAATTCTCTGTGAGTGCAAAAGCAGAAAGCGAAACAAGAGTTGCTGTGAAAGCCAGGAATTTCATCATGTACGTAGACGAACCGCCACAACTCGGAGGACAGGATAAAGGTGCAAACCCAGTGGAGTATGTTCTCGCGGCTCTGGCAGGTTGTCTCAATGTTGTATCTCATCTCGTTGCCAAGGAAATGAACATAAAGATCGAGGACCTAACGATAGACATTCAGGGCGCGCTAAATCCGGCTAAATTTCAGGGAAAATCAAACCAAGATAGAGCTGGATACAAGCAAATTGATGTGCTTATCAAAGTGAAAAGCGATGCAGATCAAGAAACGCTTTCCAAATGGTTGAAGGTTGTAGAAGACAGATGCCCTGTTTCAGACAACCTTGCAAATCCAACACCGTTGAAGCTATCGCTTCAGAAGCTCTGAGTACAAAAGATGCCCCACTTGGGGGCATCTTTGTTATTTGACTTGTATCACACCAGTCATACCATCGTTTTCGTTGTAAAAGAAAAGACCAGCTTTGCTGTATCTATTGACGAATATTAAACTTGGAGTGTAATGTTTTAATCTGAAGCTTTGTCTCGATGACCTGTACTCGGGTTTAGCCCACCCGTTGACTTCCCACTGCCAACAAGTGTTATCGAATCCGAAATGTGTTATCTCAACAGGATCAGGTGATTCAGCCGTTACGTCGAAATTGATTCCGCTTATTGTGAGAGCACAAAGATCTTGGACAAAGTAGGTTGTGCCCGGTGTACTATAGAGCGTAATAGCACCAAGCATTCCATCATTTTCATTTCCTATTATGATTGCGATGTTCTTGTATCTTCCAACCATCATCATGAACATTCCGTAGTGTGGTATGTCGTAATACTTCGTTCTTTGAGAATACGCTGTACTCGCCCATCCTCCAACCTCATCATGCATATAATTGCCCTTTGCCCAGATTCCAACCTCCACAGGCTGCCCAAGAGATGTGACCTCAAACTTTGAGCCAACTCTCTTCACAGACGCAACACCGCTTAGGAAAACTTCCTTGAAAGGACCTCCACTCAAGATCTTGTAAGAAATCTGACCGTCGTTTTCTCTGATCACCACAAAATAGATCTTTTCATAACGTGCAAGCATCAGAATACAAGTTCTGTAACGTGGCAACGGGAGGTACTTTGGATTCTGGCGAAACTCGGCCGATCCCCACCCTCCAACCTCTGTTTGAAAAAATGATGTGCCATCCCAACCTTCTATTAGATTTCCGCCTCTTATGTGAATACCAGATGATGGGGATGAAGGCGTTCCACCTGCATCGATTATCAAATATGAAACTTCGACCGGCATGGCCTGGTTAAGCGCTTGAATTTCGAGCACATAGTCTGTCGACCACCAGAGATTGTGAGAAGGATTTGCGACGGCTGTGAGCTTAACGAAATTTGGATCGTTGATCAATACAAGGTCAGAAAAGACAATAGTTGTCAGAGTCATAAGCAACAGAACTGCCACCGAAATTTTCATGTGATCACCCCCTGGATTGAAAACTCTTTCACGCTTTCAATAATAAATTGAGATTAGAAAATGATTAAGACGATACATCCAAGAATTTGAAAAACCCTTGCAAAGGGCAGGTATTTGTGATATAGTTACATTAAACCTTAAGCAGGGGGGTAAGAATATGTGGAAGAAAATTCTCTTGGTAACACTTCTATTGGCCACGGTATTAAGCTTTGCAAAGACACCGAAAGACACCCTGGTGATAGCCGCAAACACAGAAATATTCATAACGCTTGACCCAGCTGTGTGCTATGAAACTTTTGCTGCCGCCGTAGTGACATCCGCTTATTCTGGTCTCACGAAGATTGAACCGGTGAACGGTGTTCTGACTCCTGTTCCAGATCTCGCGGAAAAATGGGAAGTTGTCCAAGAAGGTGATGTCACCGTCTGGACATTCTATTTGAGAAAAGGTCTTGTTTTTGCCAATGGTGATCCACTAACAGCTGAGGATGTTGTTTTCTCTTTCAAACGAGTCCTTACGATCAACAAATCACCAGCGTGGTTGTTCAATGAACTTGGGCTTACCAAGGAAAACATGGACCAGACGATCATTGCAAAAGATCCGCTGACAGTTGTCCTTAAGACCAAACCCTTGGCGAGAAACATTGTGCTTTCTATCATTGCTCCACCATGGGGTGGCGTCGTTAACAAGAAAGTAGTTCTGGCTAATCAAGTCAATAACGACCTTGGTGAAGCTTATCTGACTGACAAGTCAGAGGGTGCTGGTCCATTCATAATAGTTGAGTGGAAACGCAAAGAACAAGTCATTATGCAATCTAACCCCAAGTACTGGGCGGGTGAACCACCTCTGAAGAAGATCATAATCAAAGATGTGCCTGAAGAAACAACTCAGTTCTTACTTGTGCAAAAAGGTGATGTTGATATCGCGTGGAACATAACCACCGAACAAGCCGCCCAGTTGAGAGAGACCAAAGGCGGAAACATCCGACTTGTAACTACGCCAGAGCAATCAAACGAGTATGTTGCAATGAATTGTGGTTGGGGACCATTCAAAGATGAAAAGGTGAGGTTGGCAATTAAGTATGCAATTGATTACGATGCAATAATCAATTCAGTCATGAGAGGATTCGCGATTTTGAACCAGAATTTCATGCCGATAGGGTATTTTGGCTACATCGAACTGAATCCATTCAAGAGAGATGTTCAGAAAGCAAAGCAACTTCTAACCGAAGCAGGTTATCCAAACGGTTTTGAGGTAGAGATCATAACAAGTACAACGGATATAAGACGAAACGAGGCCATAATCGTTCAGTCAAACCTTGCGGACATAGGAATCAAGGCCAACATTGTGCAGATGCCATCTTCAGAGATGTACGCGAAGTATCGCCAGCAGGGTCATCAAATGATCATAGCTGGTTGGGGTATAGACTATCCGGATCCAGATGCACTGGCAAAACCTTTTGCCAACTACAGAGTGAAACAACTCGCTTGGAGAAACATGTGGTATGATGATCACGCGGCAGATCTGGCAGAAAAAGCAGGTGTTGAACTGAACGATGAAAAACGCGCTCAGATGTACAAAGAACTACAGGAATACTGGATAACAAGAAGTGCGTTTGCAATGTTGTACCAACCGGTTGGCTTCTGGGCTGTTAGTAATGATGTGGTTGGTTTTGAAAGAGCCGTTGAAGGTTATACACTGACCTTTGACTTCACAAAGATATCTAAGAAATAACAATCTTTTGCGGGTGGTTGGTTCTCCAACCACCCCTTTTGCCATCCTACACAGAGGAGGATGTCTTGATAAATGAAGCTTGGCTCTTTCATAATACGTAGACTGTTTTTGATGTTGCTTGTCTTGTTTGGTGTCTCTGTATTAGTTTTTGTCATTGCGAAGGTTATACCTGCAGATCCTGTTGGAGCTATCCTCGGAGGGAATGCACCGATCGACCTCGTAGAAGATATGAAAAGGCGGCTTGGACTTGATAAACCCTTGATGAACCAATTCATTGATTACATGTCTGGCATCTTAAGGGGCGACCTGGGGACTTCCTTGAAAAGTAATAGACCAGTTGCTAAGGATATTGCCAATTTCTTTCCTGCCACTTTGGAACTTTCAATCTGTGCTACTTTTCTGTCGGTGGTTATTGGAATTTTCCTTGGAATTCTATCGGCAGTTTACAGGAATAAATTTATAGATCATTTTGCCAGAGTCTTTTCAATCCTCGGTGTGTCTATGCCTGTCTTTTGGACAGGTCTGCTGCTGCTGCTACTTTTCTATTTCCGCTTGGGTTGGTTACCAGGTACCGGCAGGCTTGGGCTTTTTGTAACTCCACCAACAAGGTATACTGGGTTGTATCTACTTGATTCATTGTTATCATTGAATTTTGAAGCATTCAAAGATGCCCTTGCTCACTTAGTCTTACCATCAATAGTTTTGGGTTATTCGGCAGCTGCTTCAATTGCAAGAATAACACGCTCAAGCATGCTTGATGTTCTCAGACAGGATTTTATAAGAACCGCCAAAGCAAAGGGTATTGGCAAGCGTCTTGTTATATACCGCCACGCTCTTAGAAATGCACTGATACCTGTTGTTACGATAATAGGTTTGACCTTCGGTGGACTGCTCGAGGGAGCGGTTTTGACAGAGACGATCTTTGGTTGGCCCGGCCTTGGTAGGTATATAGTTAATTCATTGCTTTTACTTGATTATCCAGCAATTATGGGTGGAACTCTGTTTGTCGCTGTCATTTACTCTCTCGTGAATCTCATCGTTGATATCATCTACGCGGCGCTTGACCCAAGAATGCGTATTTAGGGGTGAGTTTCTTGGTAGAAAAATCGGAGACTACAATCTCTCGTTGGAAACCGATTATAGAAGACTGGAAACACACTTTTTACTTGTGGAAAAGAACCAAACTTGCGATGATTGGAACCTTCATAGTCATTGGTTTCATTGTGATGGCTGTTTTTGCACCCCTTCTGGCGCCATATGATCCAATAAAGACCAATCTACCCGAGCGACTAAAAGCACCAAGCAAGCAACATCTTTTTGGCACAGATCAATTTGGTCGCGACATCTTCAGCAGGGTAATCTACGGTGCGAGAATAGAGGTTTGGATAATATTTCTTGTGACGGTGATCAGTGGCGTTATAGGAGTCGCCGTTGGAGTAACTGCGGGGTATTTTGGTGGCGTGATCGATGAGATTCTAATGAGAATTACCGATATCTTTCTTGCTTTTCCAAGGTTGATCCTCGCAATGGCACTATCAGCGATGCTTGGAAGGGGTTTGACAAACGCAATTCTGGCTATTTCACTCGTTGAATGGACTGTTATAGCAAGATTGGCACGAGCAGAAGCAATGAAGGTGAAGTCACAACCATATATCGAAGCAATAAAGGCAGTAGGCGCGAGCAACTTTCGTGTCTTGATTTTTCACGTGCTTCCCATGTGTTTATCACCGGTGCTTGTCCAGTTGACGCTCAGAATGGGAACGATTATTTTGACTGCTGCAGGGCTTGGTTTTCTCGGACTTGGTGCACAACCACCAACGCCTGAGTGGGGCGCGATCGTCAGCGATGGAAGAAGCTACTTGGTTCAACAATGGTGGATTTCAACCTTTCCGGGTTTGTTTATAGCGGTGGTTGTTTTAGGTTTCAATCTGCTCGGGGATGGCATCAGAGACATACTTGATCCCAGACTCAGGAGGTAAGCTATGGAACGCGGATCTCTTCTCAATGTCAGCGGTCTTCGCGTTATCTTTCACACTTATAGAGGAACCATAAAGGCTTTGAATGGTGTGGAACTTTGGCTAAATGAAGAAGAGCGATTGGGGATAGTCGGTGAAACAGGTTGTGGCAAATCTGTTACGGCGTTATCTATTATGAGACTCATCGAGCAACCTGGAGAGATAATCGATGGTTCAATCATATTTGCTGGTCATGATCTGCTGAAATTCAGCGAAGATGACATGGACAAAATCAGAGGCAAACAAATCTCAATGATCTTTCAAGAACCGGTAGCGGCTCTAAATCCTGTGTTCAAAGTTGGATTCCAGATTGCGGAGACGATCTCCCATAGTCGTGGTATATCGGTAAAGGATGCCTATTCAGAAGTCAAAGAGTCGCTTGAAATGGTTGGACTTGACTGGCAAAGAACAATAGATCTTTACGCACATGAATTAAGCGGTGGCATGGCTCAAAGGGTTATGATAGCTATGGCACTTGCTGTGAAACCGAAATTGCTAATTGCAGATGAACCTACTTCAGCCCTCGATGTGACAATTCAAGCTCAGATTCTCGAACTGCTCGATAAGTTGGTAACAGTTGGAAAGAATGCTGTTATTCTGATCACCCATGATCTCGGAATCGCGTCTGAGTTTTGCGACAGAGTTGCAGTGATGTATGCCGGCAATGTTATAGAAGTTGCGTCGAGCGCGGAAATATTTGATCAACCTCTTCATCCATACACAAAAGGCCTCATCGAATCGATTCCTGTTATCGGTAAGAGTAGAGAACTGGTCGGGATACCTGGAGTCGTTCCCGACTTGGTCGATCCACCGACCGGTTGCCGCTTTCACCCCAGATGCAAACACGTGTTTGACAAATGTTATAGCGACCTTCCGAGCCTTACCGAAGTGAAGCCCAATCACCACGTTGCTTGCCATCTATATCAATAGGAGGCTTTGACTATGGAAGTGCTCATAGAAGCGAGAAATCTTAAGAGATACTTCGAAATAAGAAAGTCACTTTTCTCCAAGCCAGTCTACGTGAAAGCCGTTGACGATATCACTTTTCAGATCCCGATGGGTTCCATCTTTGCCGTAGTTGGTGAATCCGGCTCCGGCAAGAGCACGCTCGGCCGAACGATTCTGAAACTGATTGAACCAACTTCAGGTACTCTGATCTATGATGGTTCTGATATAACTAAGCTATCTGGTAAGCAAATGCTTCGATATCGACAGCAGATGCAGATTGTTCAACAGGATCCATACAACTCACTTCATCCCCGCAAACTTGTCAAGGATATAATAGGCGAAGGACTAAAAATCCATTTGAAATTGAGGTCAGATGAAATATATGTGAGGATAAAAGATATGCTCGAAATGGTTGGTCTCAGAGAAGAACATATGTTCAGGTATCCACACGAATTCTCTGGAGGCCAGAGGCAAAGAATCGCCATAGCACGCGCACTTGTCTTGAGGCCAAAGTTCGTAGTTTTAGATGAACCAACCTCAGCCTTGGATGTTTCTGTACAAGCAAGAGTACTTGCCTTGCTCAAGGAATTGAGAGAAAAATTCTCTCTAACATACTTGTTCATCACACATAATCTGGCAGTAGTTGATTACATGGCTACACATGTCGCTGTAATGTATCTTGGTAAGATCATGGAACTCGGCACAAAAGATGATATCTTCCAGAAAGCATCCCATCCATACACACTTGCACTGCTTGATTGTGTGCCAAGTGTTGGAACAGGCCGAAAGATAAGGTCTATCCCACGCGGCGAAATACCCAACCCCGCTAAGCCACCGAGTGGTTGTGTCTTTCATACAAGGTGTCCCAGAGCCCAGAAGATTTGCCAGCAAAAGGAACCAGATCTGATTGAAGTCTCACCTGGACATTATTGCAAGTGCCATTTTTGCAGTTGAATCACTTGACTAAACTTCCTGTTGCCCCACTTGTTGCTCGAGTCGCTTCAGAATCAGGTTAGCACCGGCTATGCCTTTGAAGACTCCGTTGTCTCTTATCGAAAAGGCCACTGTTAGGACCATGTTACCAGTAGCACGAGATTGTATGGGATCAGATATCGTCCAATCAACTTTGTTCTGTTTCAAATACTTGAAATACGCTCTATCAGATATCGAACCTTTTGTGCCAGTGGTGGTTACAAAATTACCATCGGAGTCCGCAATGAATACAGCCTCGTAAATGTCTCCTCGAGTTTTCAAGAACTCCTTCGCCTTAGGTTCAAAGTTCTGCCAATCAAGTTTTTGGCACTCAGGGAGCGATATCAACCGTGCCAAATCCTTAAGCTGTTCTGTTAACCATTTCCTGGCTCCCGTCAGACTTTTCAGTTTTAATGATTTGATTGATAGAATCTCACCGGTTTTCAGCAGATTTTGCGAAACAGTGTTGAGTGAGTGAATAGTTTTATCTGTTTCTTCAGCGAAATTCAGAATATCGTTCGCTGTATTCGCATTGGCGTTAACAGCTGATTCTATTTCCTTTGTTGACTGTATCTGAGCATTTATGGATGAGTTGATATCATCAATCACCTTTTTGAAATCTCCAACGATGTCTCTTAGAGAAGTGAGTGAATCAGCAAAATCTTCGTTCACCTTCACAGTCTTTTGAACAGCTTCAGCCACTGCGGAACTTTTCTCTATTGACTCCTTAATCGTGGCCTCGACAGTCAGTACTTGAGCAGAGATTTGCTCGGCCGATCTGCGCGATTGCTCTGCGAGTTTTCTCACCTCATCTGCCACAACAGCGAAACCACGTCCATGTTCACCGGCACGCGCTGCTTCTATTGCGGCATTCAGTGCCAATAGGTTTGTCTGCTCGGATATTTGTTGGATGGTCTCGATCATCTGCCTTATGTTCTTAGACACGTCCGACAATTCGTTCATTGTTCTGGTCAAGTCTATCAATCTGTCCTTTGCAAGAAGATTCTCGTTTGATAGCACACTTACTTGCTTCGCTAACCGTGAAACATCATGCTCGATATGCTCAAATCCCTCTCGCATTTTCTCGGAATTCTGTCCAATCAATCGAGCAAAGTTGGCTATCTCGCTTGCTCCTGATGAGGTTTCCTCAAGGGCAGCCGTTAAAGACTGAATCAACTCGGAAATCTTCTTCACCCTTTCTGTTGTCAAATCAGACATTTGGCTCATTTGTTTTGAAACCCCTGCCAGATTCTCCGCATCTTCACGAAGGGTTTGTGAAGAAACAAAAAGTTCTCTGAATAAGTCCACGCTGCTTTTATCTTCGGTGTGTTCTTGGATCTTTGCCGTTTTCTTCATAAACAGAGTTGTCAGCACTAATAAGAAGGTCATAAAAACTAAGCACAATGACACGACCAAATTCCAATAAGGTAGTCGCACGAACCAAAAGACTATAGCGCAGATTCCAGCGAGGATACCCACATAGTTCATACCATACCTCCTCATAGACTCTATGCATGTTTGTGATAGAACGCTATACAAGTGTCACAGGCGCATTCAACATCCCTACGATGCGAACAAATCATTTCCGTCGCAATCAATAGCCACTATCAGTGGAAATTCGACAACTTCCATTTTGTAAACCGCTTCCGGTCCAAGATCTTCAAAAGCTACCATCTCTATCTTCTTCACACATTCAGACAATGCAGCCGCCGTGCCGCTCGGCGCCACAAAGTACACTCTTTTGTATTCCCGGCAGAGATTTCTCGCAACCTTACTTCTTTTTCCTTTGCCAACGGTCGCGGCAACACCAAGCTCGAAAAGCATTTTCAAGTAACGATCCATTCTCTCACTGGTTGTTGGCCCGACTCCCACCGTATTGTTGAATGGTTTCGTGGGTCCTGCATACAAAACAATCTGGTTTGAAAGTTCAAAGGGTAAAGTTCTCTTTTGTTGAAGCAAGCTCTGTATTCTCTTCTGTGCGGCATCCCTCATCATCAATAGCGTGCCAGAGTAGTTGATCCTTTCAGATATTCTCAGTTCTCTCAGGTTCAATATCAACGACTCCTTTCCTACACAGGTAGCAATCAACAGAGACCGCAACAGGCAGGTTAGCTATGTGCGTGGGTGCGTGCTCTATATGCACAGAATAAGCCGTTATTCCTACCGATAGCCCCTGAAAACCTATTTTCAATTCGTTCACACTATCAAGGATTCTTTTTTCGAGATCGGCATACCGATCATCTTCGTTATGCTCATTTGAATTTCTTGTCAAGGCCAATTTTGAAAGCACTATTGCCTTATCAGCGCTTCCCCCAACACCAATTCCGATCTTCAGAGGCGGACATCCCTTCGCGCCGCTTTCTTTGATGTGATTTACAACCAACTCAACAATTTCATCGGTTGTACTTGACGGGTTTAACATGAACAATCTTGTCAAATTCTCGCTCCCACCACCTTTCACAAGAAAGCGAATTTGTACAGTTCCTTTGTCATTGAAAAAGATGTGAACAATGGCCGGTGTGTTGTCGAGTGTGTTCCTCCTGTCAAAGATCGGATCTTTCACAACAGAGTACCTGAATGGGTACTTGGTATAAGCTTCCCTCACAGCGTCATTAAGGGTTTTTTCAACGGGTTCAGTGAACACAACAGCGTGTCCAGTGAAAACAAAAAATTCCACCATACCCGTATCCTGACATAGCGGTAAACCAGATTGTTGAGCAACGATGATGTTCTTTTTCAAAACATCCTCGAATGGCCCATTGTACTGTTTGATTTGTGCTTCGACAAAATCATCGATGATTGTGTTTGCACGAAGTAATTGCTGCACCATTCTTTCTCTGATCATGTTCGAATCGACCATAAATACCTTCATGATTATCCTCCTACACAAGTATGTCTCATGAAAATGATACAATAATTATCGAGAGAAAAGAAAGGGGGTTCAGGAAAATGAGAATAGTCAAGGCTCCTCGGGGCACAACCCTTACGTGCAAGAGTTGGCAGACTGAAGCAGCCATGAGAATGCTTATGAACAATCTTGATCCCGAGGTTGCAAGAGATCCAGCCAACCTCATAGTCTATGGTGGAACAGGGAAGGCAGCGAGAAATTGGGAGTGTTTTGATAAAATAGTCGAAGCACTGAAAAAGCTCGATGATGATGAGACGCTCCTGGTGCAAAGCGGGAAGCCAGTGGCTGTTTTCAAGACCCATGAATGGGCTCCGCGAGTGCTAATAGCAAATTCTCTGTTGGTACCGAAATGGGCAACCTGGGAATATTTCAGAGAACTTGAACAACGCGGCTTGATCATGTTCGGGCAGATGACAGCAGGCAGTTGGATCTACATAGGGACACAGGGTATTCTTCAAGGTACCTATGAGACATTTTATGCCGTCGCCAAAAAATACTTTGGTGGTACTTTAGCTGGGAAGTTTGTCCTCACCGCTGGATTAGGCGAGATGGGTGGAGCACAGCCGCTTGCTGTAACCATGAATGATGGTGTAATTTTGGCGGTAGAGGTTGACAAGAGAATGATCGAACGTAGATTGAGTACAGGGTATCTTGACACGTGGACCGACGATCTAAGTGAAGCTCTTAGATTGGTTGAACAAGCGAAAAAAGAGAAAAGACCTCTGTCAGTTGCATTGCTCGGAAATGCTGCCGAGATCCATCCACAATTAGTTCGAATGGGTATAGTTCCAGATATCGTCACAGATCAGACTGCTGCACATGATCCATTGAATGGTTACATTCCCAAAGGTTTGAGCGTGGATGAAGCAGCAGACCTTAGGAAGAGAAATCCACAAGAATACCTTGAAAGAGTCTACACATCTGTCTCTGAACATATTACTGCGATCCTCCAGATGAAGAAGAATGGTGCAAAAGTCTTCGAGTATGGAAATAACATTCGAAGATTAGCATATGATCACGGTGTCACAGATGCCTTTGAGATACCTGGCTATGTGCCAGAATACATAAGAGATCTCTTTGCACAAGGTAGTGGCCCTTTCAGATGGGTAGCACTCTCGGGCGATCCACAAGATATATATGCTACGGATCGAAAGGTTCTTGAGTTGTTCGGAGACGATGAACATTTGAAAAAGTGGATCCAGCTGGCACAGAAAAAGGTTCATTGGCAAGGATTACCAGCACGAATCTGTTGGCTTGGGCAAGGTGAAAGAACACAAATGGGACTTGCCATGAACGAGATGGTCAATAAAGGTGAACTGAAAGCACCTGTAGTTATTGGGAGAGATCACCACGATACTGGTTCAGTTGCTTCACCGTATAGAGAAACCGAAGCAATGAGAGATGGAAGTGACGCGATAGCGGACTGGCCTATCTTGAATGCCTTGCTGAATACTTCGAGTGGTGCCACCTGGGTCTCGGTTCATCATGGTGGAGGTGTTGGCATAGGTTATTCTATACATGCAGGAATGGTTGTGGTTGCTGATGGTACTGATCTGGCTCAAAAAAAGTTGGAGCGAGTTTTGACAAATGATTCTGGCATCGGAGTGATAAGGCATCTCGATGCAGGTTATGAGATTGCTTCAAAAACAGCAGCAAAGAAAAATCTACGATATCCTATGATGGACTAAGTAGGAGGTCATAGAATGTTTGAAGGTTTAGCAGCTTTTTTCAGCCAATCTGCGTTTGGTTACATCACCACAGGGAATGTCGTCATGTACTTCGTTGCGCTTGCTCTGCTGTATGTCGCTATAAAGAAAGATGCTGAACCACTATTACTTATCCCCATAGCGTTCGGAATCATCCTGGGAAACATTCCACCACAATTGACACGAATCCTTGACGAAGGTGGTTTGCTTTGGTATCTGAACATAGGAGTTATAAAGGGTATTTACCCTCCTTTGATTTTCCTTGGTATCGGTGCCCTAACTGATTTCTCCTTCATGATTTCTTACCCTATAACTATATTCTTAGGTGGTGCCGCGCAGATAGGAATCTTCATAACTTTTATCCTCGCGAAGACCTTCGGCTTTACATTGAAACAAGCGGCCTCGATAGGTGTCATCGGTGGCGCAGATGGACCTACCTCTATATATATATCGAGCCGTTTTTCTCCAGAACTTCTTTCGGCAATAGCAATTGCTGCGTACTCGTATATTGCTTTGATACCAATACTTCAGCCAGTAGTCTCGAAGCTCCTCACAACGAAAGAGGAGAGAAAAATAAGGATGGGGCCACCGAGGAAAGTTTCAAAAACAGAACGAATACTTTTCCCGATAATTGTTACGGTCGTCTCTGCTATACTTGTGCCTCAGTCTTTGTCACTGGTTGGCATGTTGATGCTTGGTAACATTTTGAGAGAAGCAGGAAATGTGAAGAGACTTGTCGAGGCAGCAAGTAGATACATACTTGACACGGTGACAATAATCCTTATGGTCTGCGTTGGAGCCTCCGCACGTGCAGATGTTTTTCTAAAACCACAGAGTTTGATGATCTTCGGATTGGGTGCATTCGCCTTTATATGTTCTCTGGCGGGAGGCATTTTGTTCGCGAAATTCATGAATCTTTTCATGAAGCAAAAGATCAACCCATTGATAGGAGCAGCCGGGGTCTCGGCTGTACCAGATTCTGCAAGAGTTGCACAAAAGCTTGCACAGGAAGTTGACCCAACCAATTTCATTTTGATGCACGCTATGAGCCCGAATGTCGCAGGCGTTATCGGTTCAGCGGTCGCGGCTGGTGTATTTCTATCATTAATCAAATAGGAGGTCTGGGAAATGAAAAAACAGTACGAGGTGATCATAAATTACTCTTGGTGCAAAAAGTGTGGTATATGTTATCATTTCTGTCCTACTGGGACAATTGCCAAAGGAGATCTGTTAAAACCAGTTGTGACAGATCATGCAAAGTGCATTGGTTGCTTGATGTGTGAGAACCTCTGCCCGGATTTTGCTATCGTCATACGGGAAAAACAACCTGTACAGGAGAGTGTTCAAAATGGGTGAAAGAGTACTGATGCAAGGTAATGAAGCTTGTGCTCTTGGAGCCATAAGAGGTGGTTGCAGATTTTACGCAGGCTACCCCATAACTCCATCATCCGAGATTGCGGAGACAATGGCAAGAGAATTACCGAAAGTTGGGGGAGTCTTTATTCAAATGGAAGACGAAATAGCGAGCGCCGCGGCTATAATAGGTGCGTCTTTGGCTGGCTCCAAATCGATGACTGCGACCAGTGGTCCCGGTTTCAGCCTGATGCAGGAAGCAATTGGCTATGCTATCATGACTGAAACGCCATGTGTATTTGTGAATGTGATGCGCGGAGGACCCTCAACCGGACTTCCCACGCAGCCCGCTCAAGGAGACATAATGCAGGCAAGATGGGGCACACATGGAGATCATGAGATCATCGCACTGTACCCTTGGAGTGTTGGTGAAACGTATAGACTCATAATAAAAGCCTTTAATTATGCAGAGGTTTATCGTACACCCGTCATATTTCTAATGGACGAAGTGTTGGGGCACATGCGGGAGACCTTTGAGTTGCCAGATGATAAAGAAATAAAAATCGTTCCAAGATTGACCGAGAGCGATCTATCAGAGGAGGAAATCTACACGCCGTTCTCCGAACAAGATTTCGCAGAACCAACTCCCACACCGCTCATCGAAATGGGTAAAGCGCGTTTTCATGTATCAGGACTTGTCCACGATGAATCAGGCTTTCCTCAAGCGAGCTTTGAGATCAGCGACAAATTGGTTAGACGTTTATCCAACAAGATACGGGTTCATGCAGATCAAATAGCGATGTACGACGAGTACATGACCGAAGATGCCGAGATCTTGGTCATAGCCTATGGATCGGTTGCAAGAAGTGCCATAAAAGCCATTAAGATAGCAAGGCAGGACAAGATCAAAGTTGGACTTTTCCGACCCATAACAATCTGGCCAACGGCTGCTACGAGATTGAAAAAACTCTTGACTCAAGTTGATGGAGTCGTTTTCGCCGAAATGAACTTAGGTCAGTATGCGAAAGAAGTACTATCGCTTACGAAAAAGAACATAAGGGTCAAAACCGTAACCAAAGTCGGTGGGAGATTGATCACTCCTGAGGAGATTTTGGACGGCATCAGCTCATTGCAAACGGAAATGATAGAGTTTTGAGAAAGTTATACCGATTTTCACCAAAGGTGCATGAAAGTCGGCACTAAACATAGAGAAATAGGAGGTGTTCAAATGGTATCTATAGGTGATTTGGTTTCAATTGCCGTACAAGTCGAGGCGAATGGTTATGTTTTTTATGACAATCTTGCGAAGAATCAGAAGAATCAAAGGATGAAAGACTTCTTCAACCGACTGGCAGATCAGGAAAGGGTACATCAACAAATCTTCAAGAATCTGACCGAACAAACCCACAGCTCAACATCTGTTACAAGCTGGATTGAGGACGAAGTGAGTGGTTATCTGAAAAGTTTTGCACAAGTCTCTATTTTTCCATCCATAGAAAAATCAAAACAAGATTTGTCTTTGCAACAAGCACTCGACCTGGCCATAAGCATTGAAAAAGATAGTATCATCTTCTATTCAGAGCTGTTGAGATATGCCACAGCCGAAAAAAGCACAATTGAGAGCATCATAAATGAAGAGAAAAAGCACTTGATAGATCTACTCACTGTGTCTCGCGAACAACTTGAATGATCTCAGGTCGAAACTTCTTTCTGAACTTTTTGTCGTAGAGCCTTAGCAGTGAATAATATCCAGCGACTACCGACAGTGATATCGCGAGTGACACAATTTCTGAAAACAAGAATAAGCAAAGAATCAGTGACATGACAAAAACAATCGTTGGAATGGTGTAGACCAATACAGCAACTTTTATCCCGCTTGCTGCAGGTGTTTTGACCAGAACCTGATCTCCTATCTTAAGGTCAAACCCTGCTTTATCTATTTGCAATCTTACTGTCTGTTTTTCTCCTGTACAAAACATGTTCGCAGGGCATTTGCCACACATCGATGTTCTTTCCTTAGCAAGTATCACACTCGAATTATCTATCTCTACTACCACCATCTTTTCACTCGCCATTGCTTCTCCTCCTCCAACTGAACCTCCTCGATCTTCCGCTTTATCATTTTACTCAGATCGTAGACATCCGATCCGTTCACCTTGGGTATCTCACCACGTGAGATATACGATAAGGCACTTACTATGAGACGACGAACAGGTACATACCTTTTCGTCCTTACTCTCAAAAGAAATCTCAGCGTGAAGGCTCTCAAAAAGCTTGCCGTGAAGAACATTATCTGTATCCCAACTATCGGAATCCCAAGAATCGAAAAGGCCAATGGTGATAGTGCCTTCGCAGTTGCACCGCCCACGATCGCACCAATCAGACCACCAATGCCTCCAAAGGTTGCATACATGGCAAAATATGCTGGTGAGGAGCTATGAGCAACCTCCATTGGGAGTGTTAGAAAGGTGAGGTTTATGGCAGACCAAGCAATACCAGACATCACAACATCAACGATCATCAGATACTTCCAAGTAAATTGATTCATCAAAATCCACAACGGAGAAACGTAGCAAGCCATGAGAATCCCAAGTACTGCAACTGTCTTGTGCCCGTACTTGTCAGAAAGTTTACCCCAGATATTGTAGAAAGCCATAGCAACAAGGCTGTTGATCACCGTTGTTATACCTATGTATGAAAAGGGCACATTGAGGTTCTTCAGCAAATGGTAACTGTAAAACGGAGAGGTAAAAGCTATAACGGCATTCCAAATTAGGTAAAAAACACACAGCCTCATGAAATTGTAGTCTTGAAAGACGACTTTTGTCTCTATTAATGCGCTGGAACTCTTCAAAGGAACCTCTGGAACCTTCTTCAGAGACCACAAAGACAGAAGCATACCGATCATACCAATACCAATTACTATTTCATAGCCCAAAGGGTCTTGGAATTTCTCAATAAGTATAGAATAACCATAGAAAGCGACCAGTGTTACAAGCGAGGTGTAGATATTCCTCCTACCAAAGAATGTCCCTCTCTCTTGTTCAGGTATCAAGTCGCGAACCAGCGATGTCCAAGCATTCCCGGCCAAAGTTCCGAAAATCTGTGAGAAAGCAAACACAATTACAAAAGCGGCAGGACTTCTTCTTGGGGAAAGTAAGAGTATCATCAACAAAGCCCAAGGGAGTCTTGAAAGAAGATTGAAAAGATTAGTCAAGAATCTCCTCTTGGGGAATTTTTTCATTATCAACGGTGAAACTATTTGAAATGTTTGTGCAATCATCGGGAACGCTGCACTAACACCAATGAGGAACTCATCAAGCTTAAACGCGAGAGCAAGACCTGTGAAAACAGCACCCTGCGTGAGTAGAATATACAATGTGGATGCAACGCCTTCAAAGTTCAGATAGAACCTCATCCCTTTACCACACCCAATGGCAGCAAGCGAGCAACCTTCTTAGAGATCCCAATTTGATCTACAATTTCCACAACCCTGTCTACATCTTTGTACACCTGAGGTGCCTCCTCCACCAATGTCTTCTTCTCTTTGCTCAGAGTTATTATTCCTTTCTCTTTAAGCTGCCCCAGGATCTGCTGATATGAGAGATCTCTTACAGCTGCTCTTCTACCTAACAATCTTCCAGCACCATGAGCTGTACTTGCATAAGAGATTTCCTCGGCTTTCTTGGTTCCAACAAGTATGTACGAAGCGGTTCCCATGCTTCCTGGTATCAAAACTGGTTGTCCAATTTCGATGAAATCACTTGACAACAAAGTATTACCGGGCCCTAAAGATCTTGTAGCACCTTTGCGGTGAACTATAACCCGTTGTCTGTATTTCTCGATTTTAGCAATGTTATGTGCGACATCGTACAGGAGCCAGATCTTGTGTTTTGGGAGAATTCTCTGGAAAGCTCTCGTTATCATTTCAGCTATCATCTGTCTGTTCGCAAAGGCATAATTCGCTGCACAATTCATGGCACTGAAGTACTGTTGTCCAATTGGATGACTGAGCGGGGCATTTATCAGTTGTTTATCGGGTAGGCTCTTGTTGTGGCTGGATAGTTTATCACGCATAATTTGAATGTAATCAGTGGCAATTTGATGTCCAAATCCACGACTGCCACAATGTATGGAAATCGCGATCTGGTCCTGAAAGATTCCAAATGCACGCGCAACACTTTCAGAGAAAATTCGCTCAACCTTTTGTATCTCTATGAAATGGTTGCCAGCACCAAGAGTACCCAGTTCATCAAGTCCTCTTTCAAAGGCTTTTTTCGACACATGGATTGGATCGGCTGGGCTCAGTTTCCCTGTGTCCTCAATTCTGTTCAAATCGTGTATGGTTCCATAACCTTTTTCAACGGCCCAGTGAGCCCCTTGCACACAAACCATGTGCAGCGTTCTTTCGTCCACCTTTATGGCTCTACCTGCGCCTACACCCACCGGTACGGTTCTGTATATCTGATCGAGCAATTTTCCAAGAACTGGTCTAACCTCATTTTCACTTGCAGATGTCAATAGCACCCGAACACCACAGTTTATGTCAAATCCAATACCCCCAGGGGAAATGACGCCACTCTCAGCTGAGAAAACCCCAACTCCACCTATTGGAAAACCATATCCCCAATGGATATCAGGCATTGCAATTGCAGCAACAATGCCGGGCATGTATGTCACATTGACTATTTGCTGTAAGGCTTCTCTGAACTCTGAGTCATTGATTGTTTCTTGATCTGTGTAAACAATGGCGTCGACGTTGATACCCTTTATCTGGAATACAAAGCGGTCGAGACGTTTGATATCCACGTGGTTCACCTCTAAGATGATTATGCAACTGTTGGGTGAATAGTCAAGGGGGAAAGAAAAAAGAGGGAATCAGTTCCCTCTTGGAGGCGACGGTGGGATTCGAACCCACGAGTAGGGATTTTGCAGACCCCCGCCTTAACCACTTGGCTACGTCGCCTGGCGAACATATTATACCACGATGTCTACGATGTTCAAGTGACATGTGAAGTGTTATGATTAAAAAAGAAAGCAATGAGGAGGGATCATTGTGAACTGGTTCTACGTTGAGGAACTCAAAGATCACATAGGTGAGGAAGTTGAATTGCGAGGTTGGGTGTGGAATATCCGATCAAGTGGTAAGATTCACTTCATCCAGTTCAGGGATGGTACCGGTTTTGTTCAGGTTGTGGTCGAAAGTTCATCTGCCAGACCTGAGGTTTTTGAAAGTGCATCCAAACTCAGAATCGAATCAAGTGTAATCGTCAGAGGCAAGGTGATCGAAGATAAAAGATCACCTTATGGTGTTGAAATCCATGCAACAGACGTGATACCAATCCAGATCCCCGATGAGCCTTATCCTATATCCAAAAAAGATCACGGTATAGATTTTCTGATGTCGTACAGGCATCTGTGGTTGAGATCAAGACGGCAGTTTCATATTTTGAAGGTAAGAGATGCCATCCTGATGGCTATAAGGCACTTTTACAAAGCAAGAAATTTCACCTTGATCGATACGCCAATCTTCACCGGAGCGATTGGGGAAACGGCTGAAAATCTTTTCGAACTCGATTATTTTGACTATGGGAAGGTGTATTTAACGCAGACTGGACAACTTTATCTTGAGGCCGCTTGCATGGCTTTTGGTAAGGTGTATAACCTTGGTCCCACTTTCAGGGCCGAAAAATCAAAAACGCGACGTCATTTGATAGAGTTCTGGATGCACGAGGCTGAAGTTGCGTATTACGAGCACGAAGACAATTTAAGACTGCAAGAAGAACTAATTTCATACATAGTGAAGTATGTCCTTGAAAATGCACAGGACCATTTGTTGGCTCTTGGTAGAGATACGAAAAAACTACAGAAGGTTGAAGTGCCTTTTGAAAGGATCACGTACGACGAAGCGATCAAATTGCTGCAAAAAAGTGGTTCCAATATTCAGTGGGGAGATGATTTCGGCGGTGACGAGGAGACTGTAATAGCTTCTAATTTCGAAAAACCAGTCTTTGTTACACACTATCCCAGAAAGGTGAAGGCTTTCTACATGCAACCAGATCCAAAAAGGCCTGAAGTTGTGCGCTGCGCAGACTTACTTGCACCTGAAGGTTATGGAGAGATCATAGGTGGGTCACAGAGGATACACGACTACCAATTGTTGCTGGAAAGGCTCGAAGAGTTCAATTTACCGAAGGAAAAGTATCAATGGTATCTCGATCTGAGAAAATGGGGAAGTGTTCCCCACAGTGGTTTTGGACTTGGAATAGAACGAACAGTTGCTTGGATTTGTGGTCTTGAGCACATAAGAGAAGCTATACCCTTTGCCAGAACACTGTATAGAATCTATCCGTGAAAGGAGTTGTGCAGTGGACAAAACTCAGCTTGGTATGAATGGAGACATCCTTTCCTCTTTACGACCATACGCTCTGGACGATTACATAGGACAGATTGAAGTGAAGCAAAAACTGAAGATAGCGATTCAAGCTGCAAAGATGAGAAATGAACCGTTAGATCATATTCTTTTTGCGGGGCCTCCTGGTCTTGGTAAGACGACACTTGCTTTTGTTATCGCAAGAGAGATGGGAACAAATATATACGTCACAAGCGGTCCAGTGCTCGAAAGGCAAGGTGATATCGCAGCAGTGCTTTCAAGCTTAAATGATGGTGACGTTCTGTTCATTGACGAGATCCACAGGATCAACAAGACTGTGGAAGAAATTTTCTATTCAGCACTCGAAGATTACAAAGTAGACGTGATGATCGGCAAAGGTCCCACAGCCCGATCGATTCGCATTGGTTTGAGGCCATTCACACTCATCGGTGCCACGACACGCAGTGGCTTGCTGAGTTCACCTTTGAGAAATCGCTTCGGCATGATTCTTGAACTGCAATTCTACAGCATCGATGAATTGGTCCAAATAGTCAGGAGAGCTTGCGGTATCCTCAAAATCAGTATTGAAGACTCCGCTGCGCAGTTGATTGCTGAGAGATCTCGAGGTACGCCAAGAATTGCCCTGAGGTTACTCAGAAGAACACGGGATGTGGCCACTGTGAAAGGAAGAAGCAGCATAGATTCGCTTTTGGTTCAGAAGACTATGGATATTCTTGAAATCGATGAACTGGGGCTTGATGAAGTCGATAGAAGGATACTGAGAACCATAATAGAAGTCTACGATGGAGGTCCCGTTGGCTTGGAATCCTTGGCGGCAACTTTGAACATTGAAGCGGACACCCTCAAGGAAGTGCACGAGCCTTATCTCCTGCAGAAAGGATTGATAGTTCGCACTTCAAGAGGAAGGGTTGCGACAGATCTTGTCTATTCACATCTTGGATATTCCTCGAGAATAAGAGGAGGGTTGTTCGATGGATCTCTCAGAGAATCTGAAGAATATCAAAATCAGGATTGAAAACGCCGCAAGTCGCGTGGGTAGAGATCCTAACACGATAAGGCTGATCGCTGTGACAAAAGAAGCTGATGTAGAATCGATCGAAAGAATAATCGAACTTGGTGTGAAGGATCTGGCAGAAAATTACGCCCAGCAACTCTTGGCAAAATACCAGACACTCAGACAAGCAACGTGGCATTTTATAGGAAGAATACAAACCAACAAGATCAGACATATAGTACCCATCTGCGAATATATCCACTCCGTTTGCAGAAAAGACGAGCTTGTTCAGATAGACAGGATAGCAAACAAGTACGGAAAGGTTCAGAAAGTCTTAATCGAGGTGAATATCTCTCAGGAGCAAACAAAATCAGGCGTGCAGGGATCTGAGCTACAAGAAATACTCGAATTTGGTTCTTCGATGAGAAATATCAAGATAGTTGGGCTCATGACAATGGCACCCTTTACAGATGACTTTCAACAAATCAGATCGATTTTCAGAGAGCTTAGGAAACTGAGAGATTTACATCAATTGCAACACCCTGAACTTGTACATCTGTCTATGGGGATGACGAACGATTTTGAGATCGCCATTGAAGAGGGCGCAACGATGGTGAGGATTGGCAGAGCAATCTTCAAAGGGGAGTGAGGACCTTGTTCGTTCTTTCAAATCTCTTCTTTGCCATAGCAAGAGTTCTACAGGTTTTCATATATTTTGAATTGGTGTGTGTCATTCTGTCAGCAATCTTGAGTTGGATAACACCCTACCACTATTACCCGTTTCGACAGTTTGTCGACGCGGTTTCCTCAATAATACTTAGACCGCTTAGAAAGATCATACCTCCAATAGGTGTTGTGGATATCACTCCGATGGTAGCGATACTGATTTTGACATTTCTTGACATCTTTGTGGTGAGAACCTTGATAGATTTGGCGGGGGTGTTGCATTGAAGATTTCAGCAGCGGTTGTCTTTAGAAGTGATAAAGCCAAAGAAGCGAAGGAGCTCGTTGAGAAAATCAATGAACACATTGAAATTAGGCAGATCTGTGAGGCAAGAAGTGAGAAGGTGGATGAAAAATGTGATTTTGCAATCATCATCGGTGGAGATGGAACAGTTTTGAAGGCTGTGAAGAATCTGAATATTCCAATTGTTGGGTTCAAGGCCGGAAGGATAGGCTTTCTGGCCTATTACAAACTTGAAGAAGTTGATCGATTCCTGAGAGACTTGCAGGAAGGTAGACTCGTCGAGGAAAAAAGGTGGATGGTGAAGGTTCAGTTGGACGGCGCTCAATTTCACGGAGTTAATGACATCGTATTCCATACACCTTCCAGACAGATGAGTGAATTTGATGTTCTCTTCGATGGGTGCTCGGGACTCTCTTTCTTCGCTGATGGAATCTTGGTTTCAACCCCAACAGGTTCAACTGCATACAACCTTTCCCTCGGCGGGGCTATAGTGATTCCCAACAGTGATGTCATTCAGATCCTACCTATTGCCCCATATTATCTGCAAAACAGAAGTATAATCGTACCAAGTCACCGTAAGACTTTTATTAGAACTCTCCGTGAGTGTGAAGTTTTGGTTGACGGTCTTTCGGTCGGCAGTACATTGCAGATTGAAATAACAAAATCCGAGAGGTATTTCACCCTTCTAAGACCTGATTACTATGACTTTTTCACCGTACTTAAAGAGAAGGTAGGTTATGGGAGAGGTGTTCATAATGAAATGGATAATCGATGAGAGAACTGAAGAGTTCAAGAAGGCGTTGATGAAAATGGGATGGTACACCGAAAAAGTGTTTCTACGTTCTCTTGAAGCTCTTGAGACTAAGGACATGAAACTTGCAAAACAGGTGATAGAGGACGATAATGTTTTGGACCAGATGGAGATAGAGCTGAGAGAAGAAGCGGCGGTGATCCTGGGTATTCACAACTTGACTGGTTTGCAACTGCGATTTATCGTCGGTAGCATACGACTGGCGAACATTTTCGAAAGGATCGGAGACTGCGCAAGGAGAATCTCTCAAATAATTATAACGCTTTTGAAAGAACAGCAAATCTCCTTCGTTCCGAACCTTCTCAAACTTGGCAAATTGACTTCGGCGATGTTGAAGGAAAGTCTTAGATTGCTCGCAGATCTACAAAGCGAGGGATCTTTTGAGATCTGTTCAAAAGACGCCGAAGTTGACGAATTCTACTTGGAACTGAGAAATGAGCTTTTGAATTCTGCAAGGGGAAACCAAGAGAATCTCGATCGCAATTTCTTGTTGCTTGAACTCGCTCAGAAAATAGAAGAAACAGCAGATCTTTCGACGAACATAGTTGAAACAGTCCTGTACGTGGTAACGGCCGAGTCATACAAGTGCTTCAAAGATGAAATGAAGCTGTTCAAGCAAAGTGAAGGTGTTCTGTTTGGCAATACTGACTAAGTACATTGCCAAGCTCTCCACGGGACCTATATTGATAGGCCTCGCAGGTTTTGTGGTTTTCGTGAGTGTTGAGGTTCTCTACCAGTTATCTGACCTGATAGTGAGACATAGAGTGGGTGTTCTTGTCCTGCTGAGAGTTCTATATTACTATTTGCCTTATTTTGTCGCACTTGGGATACCGGTTGGAGTTTTGCTGGCGATATTCTGGGTTCTATCCCAGCTTTCGACAGACCATGAATTGATGGCGCTCCAAGTTCATGGTATATCGCTTAAAGTCTTGATTGTGCCGTTTTTGTTGATTTCGATTCTTCTGAGTTTTTCGACTTATTGGTTGAGTGACCGCATAGTACCAGACTACAATCAGAAAGCCAATGAAGTACTTTCAAAATACGTATACAAAAGACCTGAGGTTTTCATCAGCGAAAATGTTCTCACGAAGGTAGACGAGAGTCAGTATTTCTATGTGAAAAAATACGATCGTCAGAATGGTGTACTCGAAAATGTCGTGCTTTTCAGAAATGAACCAAACGAGGAAGAAATTATCACAGCGCAAAAGGTCGTTAAAGAAAATGAAAAGTGGTACATGTATGACGGCAGGCTTTACAGAGTTGACAGGGATGGTATGCTCAGATTCGATGTGAAATTCAACAAAGTCGAACTCGATTTGAAACAAGATTTGGAATCGATCATGCGCGTGGGAAAGACACCGAAGGACATGAAAAGTGAAGAACTCAGAGATAGGATTGCAACCTTCAAGAAGTTGGGTATAGATCCTTCACCTTGGATAGTGGAACTGCAGAGTCGTTATTCCATCTCTTTGGGTCCTATGATCATTGTGCTGGTTGGTATACCCTTGTCACTCATGTTCAATTTGAAGAGCAAGTCGTGGGGTGTCATCCTCACCTTTGTGATAATCGTTCTCTATCAAGGCTCTGGGGCGTGGCTTGGCGCCATGGGAAAGGAAAGACTCATCGATCCCACGCTCTCAGCCTGGTTACCAAATATATTCTTCGGAATCACTGGGATAACGCTCTTTCTCCTTTTGGATACTCCTCTGAGCTACAGGCTTAGAGAAATGCTTTCTAAGATCTTCATTGTCCTTTTACTCTTGGCTGCAACCAACATCATGGCTGCTGAAAAACTAACTGTCAGTGCGAGCTCGGTCACTTACGATGCAACATCAGTCACTTTTCTGGGCAACATCGTGGCAAGTTTTCAAGACTCAAAGATCGAGTGTCAGAAATTGACTGTTTTCCTGAGTCAATCCGGGGATGCTCAGAAAATCATTGCAGAAGAATCCGTTGCCTACACAAAGAAAGATACACTCATAAGATGTCAAAGTTTTACGTATTCCTTTTCTGATGAACACAGTTTGATGGTGAACATAAGAGGCAAGACTATCTACACAGACGAAGAAAAGAACAAGCATACGATATACTTCTCTGGGAAGGATCTTGAAGGAGAACACAACGAATCTCTCATAGAAAAGGGATATCTGACAACCTGTGAGTTGGATCGGCCCCATTATCGAATGCAGGCTTTAAAGGTTGAAGTGAAAGAAAACGAATATCTATCTGCTTACGACACGGTCATCTTTATCCTGGACATCCCAACTGTCTACCTGCCTGTGTATTTCGTTTCGCTCAAGGAAGGACCACAACCATTCGCGGTCAAATTGGGATATTCAAAATCAGAGGGTTTCTCCTTTGAGAGTTCGTACAATGTCAGTTTCAAAGATGGGTCCATAGGAGCGAAAATAGGTTGGCAGGAATCGAGTGATACGCCTGGCAGATATGCTCAATTCGATTTGAAGAAAAACTGGTCTGTCTTTCAACTCCAATCAAGCTACTACGTTCGACAACCACCAGAACAGCAAGATAATGTTTATGAATTTGACAGTTCCATCTCAATGAATGAACCAATACCGACAAAGTTCAGAACACTTTTCAAAAATGATAGAACTTATTTGGAGTACCAAATCCTTCCTATGAAAGAATTATCGGTGCAGATCTCAAGACTCCAGAGTTCTGGTAAGACAAACTGGGTTCTACCGTACGTGAATCTGAGAAAGATATCTTTGCCTTCCGATCTGTTCACGTTTACAATAAATTCCTTCTATCATAGATCATCTGTTGAGTACACAGAGGGCACATTGTTTGATCACTTTCAGGAACTTGATTCAACTGGAAGGTTCAGTGCGAATCTATCTGTCAAATTGCCTTCGATTTTCAAAAATCTTCAAGTCGACTTCTCTGGGTTTTATGAATTAGTAGACTTTGAACCCACCAAAAGAACATATCTGCTCTTAGATTCAAAACTCCCGTTTAAAACGATAAGGACCAACTTTGGATTTCTCGAGTGGACAGTCGATAATTCTCTGTTCGCAGGTATTTGGGCAGGTTTTGGAAACCAGGAAATTGGCTATAGATTCGCTGAGCAGTTCAGCACCAAGTTAACTTTCAAGCCATTTGATTTTCTGAGTCTTTCCACAGGATATTCAGGAACAGGGGTTATCAAAAATGGTGCTTATTCGGGTTTCAGTAACTCCTCAGAGGTGTCACAGATCAATCTTCTGGCAAAACTGAACATACCGACAACACTTTTTGATTTGTCCACAAACTATGACTTGCTGACATTAAAATGGGATGATCTTTATCTCAAAACGAGCACGGCCTTCAAAATATGGCAAGTGGGGATTGCGGCCTACACGAACACAATCTACAAGATCGAGGAAGAACGGCTTTACAAAACAGACGTTGACATTGATTTCTCCTACAGCGCGTTCACACATTCGACAGAGTTCACATACTTCTACAACAGAGAAAAACCCATCGACATGATCACCAATACCCTGACCATAAAGGGAACCGATTTCTTCTTCATGACTCAACCAAATGTGAAACTGGTCTACAAATTGGACATCCAACCTTTTGATCTGTTGTCCATTGAAGCAAAGGGTAGTTTTTATACAGGAAAGGCAAAACATGAATTCTCTGGATACTACGTCAAAGGATCTTCCAGGCTGCGTTTTTCGTATAATTTGTCTGGCTTTGATCCAGCAGTTGGTTTTTACATAAGCATGAACACAGAAACCTTAGCTGTGAGTAGTTTGAAATTCACAGTCGAAAAGGATCTCCACTGCTGGGGTCTTGTCTTCGAAGGTCAATTTTCTGCAGATCCATCTTTTTCCATCGAGAAACTTTCTTTCAAGTTTTACATAAAGGAGTTTCCAAAAAAGACATTTACAGTTGATCCGGTTGCTGGTACCTTTGATATGAATGTTTTTTAATGATAGAATTCGAGCGAGGTGTGCCCTTTGACGGATTATCTTGCTGAACTTGATGAGGAACAAAGAGAAGCTGTTCTAAATTCATCTGAAAGATCGATAGTAATAGCCGGTCCAGGCTCTGGGAAAACAAGGGTTATCACTTACAAACTTCTTCATTTGCTTAGGACTGGTGTAAGACCTTCGGAAATTCTGCTCGTTACATTCACAAGAGCTGCGGCAAACGAAATGATAGAACGTGCAAGACTCCTCACTGGTGTGGATCTGGAAGGAATCACTGCGGGGACCTTTCATCATGTGTGCAATTTGATACTCAGAAGATACGCGGTGCGAGTCGGTTTATCACCCAATTTCTCGATTCTCGATGAAGAAGATTCAAAAAGTCTTATCAAGCACGTTAGAACACTCGTGCTTGAGAGAGAGGGAGATATCAAACATTTTCCAACCCATAACGTACTTCAGAAGATTTTCTCGTACTGTGCAAACACATTGACCTCATTGCACGAAGCCATATTGAAATTGAATCCAAGATATGCTGAGTTTGAACCTGTGATCGAGAAAATATACACAGAGTACACCGTTGAAAAGAGAAACCAAAACTGTGTAGACTATGATGATCTTCTGATATTCGCTGTTCAGATTCTGCAACAAGATCATTACGCAAGAGTCAGAGAAGCTTCAAAATACAAGTGGATCCTGGTTGACGAGTTTCAAGACACAAATATCCTTCAACTTCAACTGATCGAACTGCTTTCTTCTGTTCATGGCAACATTGTTGTCGTTGCAGATGATTCTCAAAGCATTTACTCCTTTCGCGGTGCAAGGTATGAAAATGTGAGAGACTTCATGAACGTGCAAAACACGAAACTCTTCAAAATACAAACGAATTATCGCAGTAGCGAAGCGATAGTAACCTTGATAAACCGAATAATTCCGAAGAACTCTGTCCCGAAAATTCTGAGGGCAGTCAGACCTGGGGGGGCAAAACCACTGGTGGTTGAAACGAACGATAAGGAGCAGGAGGCTCGTTACGTCGCTCGGGAGATCCTGAAGCTGATTGAGCAGGACTTTGAACCCGGCGAAATCGCTGTGCTTTACAGAAGCCATTCTCACTCACTTGATCTTCAAATAGAGCTTTCCAAATCTCAAATAGACTTCAGGATACTCTCTGGCATTCGTTTTACCGAGACTGCACATGTCAAAGACATTTTGGCGTTTCTGAAGATCTTTCACAATCCACGTGACAAGATATCTTGGAGCAGAGTCGCGAGGCTTTTCCCTGGTATTGGTGCAAAGACAGCGGCAAATCTTGCAGAATACGCCTCTCAATTTTCAGAAAGCAAAACCGTTGTTCAGATCGTTCAGGAGTTTTTCGAAAAGAAGAATCAACACAAAGAAATGCTTGATTTGATACAAAAGATCTCTGAAAAAGAAAGCGTGAGCGAAAAGATAGCCGTGATCCTTGAAGATTTCTATTCTCAGTATCTCCAGGATACTTACCCAGATTTTCACGACAGACAGATGGATGTGGAAAGGTTAATTCAGATTGCCGAAAGGTACAAATCCTTAGAGCGATTTCTATCGGATCTGAGTTTGAACGAAGCAACAGAAGACAATAATAATTCCAAAAATAAATTAACTCTGACAACGGTTCATCAAGCCAAAGGGCTTGAATGGGATGTCGTCTTTATTCTCAGCGTTAACCCAGGCGACTTTCCAAGCTATTACGCATTGGCTGATGGCAATCTGGATGAAGAAGAAAGAATTTTCTATGTAGCCGTTACTCGGCCAAGAAAATTACTGTATATTCTAAGACAGAGAATCACATCTGTGCCATATATGTACTGGACAAGTGGTGTTGACTTTGTGAAGAAGATTCCACCAAGTTTAGTAAAACACATTGATCTTTCATTTTAGGAAGTGTTGGTATGCTGGTGCGTTTTGCTGGTAAGAACTTGCTGTACTTCGACCAATTTGAATTTGATTTTTCAGAAGGTCTGAACGTAATAACCGGTGAAACGGGCGCCGGTAAATCGATTTTGTTGAGGGCACTACAAGCTGTTCTGGGCAGGAAGGTCGATCTTCCTTTCAACGACAATTGTTACTTAGAGGTACTGATGACACTCCCCAACCAAAAGTTATTGGAGCTTGGTATAGATGAAAATGAGGTCGTCATTAGCCTCTCACCAGGGAAGCGCTGGGTTTACAAATTGAACGGTAAGATGTGCACTCAGGGAATGATCGAACTGTTACTGGAAGATTCAGTACATTTTCACCAACAGAATTCACAGACCGGTTTGTTGAAACCAAAGAATCAACAGGTTTTTCTTGACACACTTCTGCAAGATCAGCAGATGCTCGAAGAGTATTCTAAGTTGTATCAGAATATGAAGGAACTGGAGAGATTTATGGATGAAGTTCACGTGGAAAAAGTGCAAAGAGAACTCGAAGACCTACAGGCAGAAATAGAGTATTTCGATCGACTAAGACCTTCTGAAGAAGAAGAAAGCTCGCTGAAAGAAAGATACGAGAAGATCCTAAAACGTCAGCAAATAGCAGAGCTTCTTTCTAAGATCACATCGATTATTGAAAATGATTCATCTAACGGTTTCTCAGAGTTATGGGAGATACTCCAACGTGTCCAGAAAATGGCACATTTGCTCCCCGTAGGGTTTGGCGATCTGTTGAGGGAAATACTTGAAAAATCAGAAGAACTGAACAGAATATCGAAATCAAGCTTGCAAGAACTCGAGATCGAAGATGTCAAGGAGGTTGAACAGAGGATCTGGGACTACAACGATTTGAAGCGACGATATGGCCCCGAGATCAAAAATGCAATTGAACACTTCAAGAAAACAAAATCAAGGTATGAAGAACTCATAAATACACTGCGCAGATGGACACAGGCAAAAGATCAGATCGAGTCACTTAAGAGACGTGCACTTGAGCTCGCAGAGAAAATCCACAACCAACGTGTGCAATCCTCTGGAAGCATTACCAAACAAGTGGAAGAACATTTGAAAGATCTCGCAATGAACCTGGGGTTTTTCGTAAGAATCGAAAGGCTGTCCGATTTAACACCAAGCGGGATTGATCAGATTGAATTCATGGCGGTCTTACCGAGCAAAGAACGTTTGCCAATCAGGGGCATTCTGTCTGGAGGAGAACTTTCAAGATTGCTGTTGTCCTTGGAACTCGTCTCGGCAACCAGAGTTTCCTCGCAGACACTTGTCTTCGATGAGGTCGATGCCGGTATAGGCGGTATGGTTGGCAATGTGCTTGGCAAGAAGTTGAAAGATGTGTCCGCACATTTTCAAACAATAGTCGTGACGCATTTGCCACAGATAGCAGTTCAAGCAGACAAGCACTTTGTCGTGGAACGTTTCGAGGATAAGATGATCCTGAAGGTGCTGAATGAAAATGAAAAGAAAAAAGAGCTGCTTCGAATGATCGGCGGTGAAGAGATTTTTCAGAGGTGATCATCTTGCTGCTCTTTGGTACAGGTGGCATAAGGGGTATTATGAGAAAGGGCGATTTTGATAACGATTTAGTCGTAAGAGCGAGTAAAGCGGTTGCAAGTTGGATGCTTGACGAGTCGCTTGATGGCATAGTAATTGCCTACGATACTCGGAAGAATTCGAGGGAATTCGCTGAACTGACCGCTCGAACTGTATCTTCATACGGTATTGAGACATACTTGTTCGAGAAACCTGTTCCTACACCGGTTTTATCTTTTGCGATCAGATCGATGAAGCTCAAAGCGGGTATTGTGATAACGGCGAGCCATAATCCTCCTGAATACAATGGCTTCAAAGTCTACACGCATGATGGCGTTCAGGCAATTCCAGCGTACACAGAGAAGATCTCATCTTTCATGGAAAACCCATTTTCACCTTCCACACAGTCAAAGATCCATCCGGTTTCACAGGAGGTTGTCAAAGAATATATCGAGTCGGTTGTCAAGTTGATAAAACCGTACGTTTTCATTCCATCCAAAACGAGTTTAATATATTCACCGCTCCATGGAACAGGCGCAGAGTTCGTACCGCCAGTTTTAAGATCACTTGGGATTGAATTAGTCTGTGTAGAAAGCCAGATGCACCCAGACCCGTTCTTCTCAACGGTTAAGTCACCAAATCCCGAAGAAGAGAGTTCCTTTGAACAGATCAAAGAATACATGAACAAGAATCAGATCTCATTTGGCATTTCAACCGACCCCGATTGTGACAGAGTTGGTCTGTTCGCTCACACCAAGAGATTGACAGGTAACCAGGTTGGTGTACTACTTGCGCACATGCTCGGTGAGGGCTATCCACCTGACAGTTATTTGTTCAAAACGATTGTCACCACCAATATGGTGAATGATATCTGTGATGATCGCAAACACCTTGTTGTTGAAACTCCAACTGGGTTCAAATACATAGGTAGCGAAATCGAGAAGAGAAGTAACAGAGAAGATTTTAGATATTTCTTAGCCTTTGAGGAAAGCTGTGGTTATCTCACTGGGGACTTCGTCAGAGATAAAGATGGTGTGATTGGCTCAGCCCTCATCGCAGCAATGTGCACACAGTTCGATCCAGTTGAAAGACTCAGTTATTTGTACAGCAAGTACGGGTATCACGTTGAAAAACTCATCTCATTCCAAACGCTAAGTCCACAGGATGCGAAACGTCTTTATGAAAAACTATCCACAAATCCTCCAGCCAGAATAAACTGTTTCGTTGTGGAGGAGTTCTACGACTATTCAAAAGACGCTGCAATACCAAATGAAACACTGCTCATCAAAATCGATGGTGCAAAGGTGTACATAAGACCTTCTGGTACCGAACCAAAACTCAAGATCTATATCAAAGTCAAAGAACAGAATGAAAGGACGGCCGCAAAGAAAATGGAAGAACTGGAAAAGGGGCTGAAGAAACTTGAAAATCTTACTTGAAAACGCTTTGATTTTGACCGATCCATTTTCAGAACTGATGAATTCGAAGGTACTGATCGAGGACGGAAAGATCACCAAGATCGGTGATTTTACTGATCAGCAGGTTGACGAACGACACGATTTCACTGGCAAATTGATCATGCCTGGTCTGGTGAATTCTCACACACACGCTGCAATGTCATTGATGCGTGGTATCGCTGAAGATATGAATCTGCAGGATTGGCTTTTCAAGAAGATCTTTCCCATCGAAGAAAGACTGACTGACAAGGATGTTTATTATGGTACTATGCTCTCTCAAATGGAAATGGCAAGAAAGGGTATCGTTGCATACATCGATATGTACTTTCATTGTGACGCAGTAGCCCAAGCTGCAATTGATTTTGGCATGAAGGCAGTAGTCACACGTGGTCTCACAGACAGTGGCAGTTCATCTGACAACGGCAGGCTGCGCCAAAACATAGAGTATTTTGAGCGATGGAATGGTCGAGATGGTTTGATATCTGTTGGGTTCGGTCCCCACGCACCTTACAGTTGCTCATTAAAGTATATAGACCAAATAGCCCAAGTTGCTCATTCACTTGGTGCAAAGGTAACGATTCATTTGTACGAATCAAAGAACGAAGATTATCCTCTGTCGGAATTGCTCAGGACAAGTCTTTCAAAATGTGATGTGATCTTTGCTCATTGTGTACACATTAAAGAACAAGAGATAGATCTTCTTGCGAGACCAAATTTCTTTGTGGCACACAATCCAACAAGTAACCTGAAACTGGCAAATGGTATAGCACCCATCCAGAAAATGATCAACAGAAAGGTTCAAGTGTGCCTTGGCACAGATGGTGCAGCCAGTAACAACACACTGGATATCTTCTACGAGATGAGACTTGCAACACTTTTGCAAAAATCGACCGACCCAACGAATATCTCGGTGGAACAGGCACTATCCATGGCAACACTCATGGGTGCAAAGGCAAGTGGTCTAACGACTGGCAGAATCGAGATTGGTGCCGATGCCGATCTGGTGGTCCTCGATATTCAAAAACCATGGTATCTACCGATCGAAAAACTGAAAGCACATCTTGTTCATTCCGCCAACTCTGCCGATGTTTTCGCTACAATGATCAAAGGCAAATGGGTTTACTACAACGGCTCTTACCCGACGATCAACGAATCCGAGATTCGAAGGGTATCCAAAGAGGTGATGGAGAAATTGATAGATATAGAAAGCTGAGTGAATACCTTAAGCAAAAGTATGGTGCAAAGGTACATCGTCTCATAATAGATGCGGGCTTCACGTGCCCAAATCGAGAAAGATCGAGCCCGTGCATTTTCTGTGATCCAACTGGAAGTGGTTTCAACACCCTACGTGGGTTTACAATAAGAGATCAGGTAATAGAACAAAAACAAATGGCAATGCAAAAATACAACGCAGAGAAATTCATAGTCTATTTTCAAGCCTTCACGAACACCTACGCACCGGTTGATGTTCTCAAGAAAAAATACGAAGAAGCGATCATTGATGACAGCATCGTTCAACTCTCTGTATCGACAAGACCAGACTGCCTGCAGGAACCAGTTCTTGACCTCCTTGAGAGTTTCAAGGACAGAGTAGATGTCTCTGTTGAGATCGGGCTTCAAAGCATAAATCCAAGGACCTTGAGAATGATCAAAAGAGCGCATGGCTTGGCTGAGTTTATAGATGCCGTCTTAAGAGCGAAAAAACATCGACTTGAAATTGTTGCGCACATCATCGTTGACCTACCATGGGATGAGATCGAAGATGTTGTAGACACTGCAAGAACTATTTCACTGCTTGGCGTGGATGGTGTGAAGTTGCATTCACTGTATATAGTAAGAGGGACCGAGCTTGAGCGATTGATTCAAAGTGGTGAAATTAGACTGCTGAGCTTTGATCAATACAAAGATCGGGTGATAGTTTTCCTTGAAAATCTCTCACAAAACGTTGTGATCCACCGACTTGCCTCAGACCCTCCAAAGCACATGACGATCGCAGGTAACTGGGGCATGTCGAAGTTACAGATCGTGAACCAGATAGAAAAAGAACTCCAAATCAGAGACACATATCAAGGTAAATCCTACGAAGAGTGGAGAAACTCACAAGTTCACAACCAGGAAGATTAAAAAGGGCGGTGTTATCCGCCCTTTAATCGACAAAAATCACCCAGATTTTGCTGTCGAAAGAGTGTGAAAACACAAGAGTCGGCGACATGGGATTTGTAAGATCATAGACTTTCAAATACTTGTCGTGTATCAAAAATAACTCATTTTCATGTACCAACAAGCCCTTAGTGAGGTTCAAGGAGCCCGTTTTATTGTTTTGCATGTTTGATAGATTAATTGAATAGAAGCCATCATCAACTGCGACATAAGCATATTCTCCACTCTGATGAATGCACACGGTTTTCGGAGTCTCCAACAGTGACAGGGAGTTCTGGTATGTCAAACCATTTGAATCGATACTGTAGACTTTCAGGTTATTACCATCGTAGACAAAGAGTCTGTCACCCTCCGTGAATCCATACGTCCCAGAAGTCTCAGCGATTATGTTGCCTGGGTTTTCCACATCTCTCAACTGAACCTTAGAATCCGCGACTGTGCAAAGATATTGATCCGCTGAAAGAAAATTGACAGAACTAATCACATACTCATTCAGTTCGAGCGTTCTTAGGTCTATTCTTATTATCTTGTTTGCACCAAGCAAGAACAGATAATCTCCACTGAAATCAGATGGTTCGATTACAAAGCCAATTGACTTGGATCGAATAGTTTGTAAGTCCGTTGAATCAAACTCAATAACACTGCTGTTTGCGACAGCGTACAGGTAGTTTCCTTTTGTATGTAAGTGAATAGGGTACCCAGATAAGGACGCCTGTTTGGCAACTTCCAACCCCGAGGATGTCATTTTCATCCTGTAAAGTGTTTTATCTTGATAGGTCCCGATGAAAATTCTCTTTGTGTCTCTTGTGATCATGAAGGGATCGGAGAATCCACTTTGAAGACCACTCGAAGATTTTGCATTTATCACATAGTAATACATTTCGCCCTCAACGACATCTGTATCCAAAAAAGAAGAGCCTTCAATTGGTACTGCGTTCAGCTTGAACCAAAGATCTTTTTCTTTCCTGTAGAGATCATACGAACTTGCATCTTTCACAGGATCCCACAAAATCTGTATCCCTTCCTCCAAATTCGTGAGCGTTGCATTCTGAACAGTATCAATACCCAGAACCGAAACCTGAACCGACAGATTTCCGAACTCGTCTACGGTTACGTCAAAACTGTTGGTTCTTCCTGGCTGAAGTTCCAAACCGTAAGCACCCGTTTCTGGTACGATCATGATTTCATCCTGTCCATCAAAAAGTGTTAATCTCATATCCCACACGGCACTCCTTAGATCATTGAAAGAAAGGAACGCTTTTCCGTTTTGAAGGGATTTTTGATCAGTATGAATATCACCATCACAAGACAGACTCACTGAAATGGTGTCAGGTTGGTCTGATTCAACAAAAACATTGATCAGAAGATCAGCGGTATTCAGCGATAGTGTCACAGAACAATAGGTGGTTTGATCGGCGATAACCCGGGCTTGTTCTGAACCAACGTAAATGACGTGATAGTCTTGGTCCTGTAGTTGTACATTGATATTCCAGAGTCCCTCTTCAATTGAATTAAACTCTATTTGAGACACAGGAAGATCAAAAGTCTTCTGCAAAGTCCGTCCGTTCCTCTTGATTTCAACAGTTCCCCTAACTACCTGTGAACTTGGGATAGCCTTCAAAGACGTAAAACTCACCAGTAACTTGCCTTTGCTTGTGTTGTTCAGTTTCAAGCAACTTGGAGTTAATAGGACTACAATGATCAACACCATTAGCAGAATCCACCTTTTCATCTTACCACCCCCAACGGCCATATGAGCATCATGCGATAATCTAATAGTATCATTTTCAACTCTTATATCAACACACTTTAATAGTTATTCTGTATTTAACTTCTATGTCATTTGTATTTGAATAGATAGTCACTATGTTTGACACAATTAAAAATATTTTTCATCTATACATGAATTTTTCAGTCTAAGATGTCAGGTAGTTGAGAGTCTTAAAACTATAGATACCCTGCTGCTACAACTCATGTTTATCTATGAAGTTGCAGATCGTTCCCGAGAAAGATGGTCGAACTTAAATCACAAAGCTTTCTGTGACATGGCAGGTAAAATCACAGCCAAGGTAGATTGACGAACGAGAGGCAGTCTGACCGAGAATTTCAGGTGGCCAAAAAATCATCTGAAAACCAAGCTTGAATTTTCAGCCAGTTGTATTATAATGAAAAATAGTTTGGAGAGGTGGCCGAGTGGTCGAAGGCGCTTGCCTGCTAAGCAAGTGTGGAGGTTTTCTCCACCGAGGGTTCGAATCCCTCCCTCTCCGCCAGGTTGTGCCCGTAGCTCAGCTGGATAGAGCGCCAGACTGCGGATCTGGAGGCCGGGAGTTCAAATCTCCCCGGGCACGCCAGAAGTAGGCCATTTTCCTTCCTCTATCATTCTTGCCAGAGTGTATCGAAAGCCTTTAGTCGAAACTGATATATTTTTCTTCACAGTGATTGCTTTTGCCACAGCGCAACCTGCGATAATTGTCCTTTCTCTACCAGCTGGGATAACTTTCATATCTGCGATTTGTTCGTAGTTAAGTTTTCTCAACTTCTCATAGACTCCCTGCACATCTTCGAATCTCAGTATAAAACCGTCAAGCAGGTTTAGATCCCACTTTCCAACTATCAGCGCGGCGATAGCCACAAAAGAACCACCGATACCGATTCCTTCTTCAAAATCAGGTAGTTTTTCAAGAATACAATTAGTGGCTTGCTCAAACTCAGGCGCACCCGGTAGGGAAAGGTTGAAGATCGAGTTCAACACATGCGTTCCTAACGGAAGACTTACAAATCTATCTCTTTTTACAATTTCCAGACTGCCTCCACCAAGGTCGAAAACAGTTACTCTTCTTATCATCTGCGGATCAACACAATGATAGGTCAGGTATGCCTCTTCTTTCTCAGAAAGAATCTTCCCCTTCAATCCAAAGCGGTTTACCAAATTGTGAAAAAGCCAAGGTCTCTCGCGAAAGACGGCGGTGCCGAAGGCATAACTGTCGATACCTTTGATCTGTTCTTTGATCTTTTCAAGTGCGTTTTTTGCAACACAGAATGCCTCTTCGTCATCCTTGTAAGATCTGAGACCGACTTCGTACACCTGTTCCAAAACGGTTCTACCTTTATCATAGATTAGAAGAATGAAGGAGTTCGAACCAAGGTCCAAGACAGCAATCATTTGGATCACTCTCTTTTCAGCTCTTCGACAAGTTTCACGAGTGCTTTGACTACCTGTTCTCTATTCTTGCTCTGCAATGGTAACTTGTTCATAAAATCTTCAGCATAGCAAAAGAAAGCATTCGTCATATCCGGATGATTGATAGCAAAAAGTCTCATAGGTGAATCTTTTTTGAAAACAATTACCCCAACCTGATCCTTCACTGTGGTGTACACATTAACATTGGCACTCTTAGGAGAAATACATAGATGATAATTCTCATATTTCTTGATCAGATACAGCAAATATCTAAGATGTTCGGCGTATTCTTGAGCAGAGTAGAACAATGTGCGATCAGTCTCGGGTAACTCCACGGGAACTTTCTGGGATTTTATATGACTCGGATCGGGCAGGGTTATTATGTGAACACATGAGTTGTCCTTCACGTTCCTTTCAAAAGAAGAAGACCTCTTTCGCCAGTGTGACATTATTAATTGTTCCGATTCAACCTCGTTGCGCCGTAAGACCTTCTCAAGGACCTCCTCGGGCATTGTCACGAGAGGTAAACCATCGGTTATAACAAAACACGGCGCCGTTTGCTCTTCAAAATCCTCAAGAAGTGTAAACATTTCCTGTGATCCGATCTGGGGTATCCTCATCAAAGGACGGCATGTATCGAGAAACTGCCAGTACTCTTGTTCAAGTAGCTCGACTATTTGTCTTTCTGTAACAAGAAGATTCACACTGTGTCGAAATTCCTCGAACACTGAACAGGTGAAAGCCACAACTGTTGGAATCACAAAGAGAGTCTTTCTGAAGTAGTGTTCGCGATACCTTGGGTTGTAATACGGTGTCACAGAACCCGTCATGTACAAGGGCAACCAAAAATCTATCGCAGCCAGCATCTCCGAGATGTCTCTGCTCATCGTGTGCACCATGTTTATTTTCCAGCCATTCTTGGCGAGTTCAATCATCGTTCCGCCAAGATGAAGTGCAAAGCTTTTGTCGGCGACAAACCAATCCACACTTTCATCGCTGTATAAAAGTAATGTGCCAGGTTCTTTGGCATGAAATGCGTAAGAGAGAAATTTCATTACACCCCTTTGTTTTCCCTCATTTGAGTAGAATACTTCAAAATTGACGTTTTGACCCTGCAACAATCCTTCGATACCTTCCGTTCGCTGTTGAGTCATTTTGAAAAGTCCCACTTTATTCAAAAATCCACCAATCAATCTTGTGTCTGGCATTGTTCCATCTGACAGCCATCTCTTTACAAGCTCTTCCAACTTCGCTTTTTCAAGAGTTTCAGGCACACAGCCGGTTATCTCGCATATAGCCAGTTTTTGGTGTTCCATTTTCGCTCGATCAACAAGACATGAAGCGATCATTTCAATATACTGGCTGTCTCTTGCAGGTATTCTTGAGCCTGACCTCCAGCGACTCACCAAGGAAGGATCGACCGAGAGCATTTTAGCAAGTGTGTTGTTCGTGATGCCGAGCACATTCATAAGAAGACCAAGTTTTTTTCCAAAATCCATCATCTTCCCCCGACAAATTTATAGCACGGAAAATCCTCTTTGTCACGGTCTCATGACAGGAGTTGTCAATGACAAAATCCACTCTAATGAATTTCTTGTGTGAAACACTGTAGACTGAAGCAAGAAGGTGCGATAATGATTCAGCGTTCAAGGTGTTTCAACATTCTACTCAAGATGAGCTTCTTCAAAAATGAGTTGTACAAAGTCTCCTTCGACGATAACAAAATGATCTTCAAATGCTTGGAACA
>ERZ795045.252-NODE-252-length-71328-cov-68.307662_pt1 | contig 71328 bp, 63 predicted proteins | sample MGYA00375129_ERZ795045 | MGnify/ENA primary metagenome ERZ795045 (study PRJEB30174, sample SAMN05720166) | activated sludge metagenome | isolation source: anaerobic digester from wastewater treatment plant | place: Japan | collected 2015-05-15 ...
GCGGAAGAGGTCCAGTCTAAGACCCAGGAGATCCAGTTCAAGCAGCGTCTGATCGACTACATGCGGGGGTTGAAGGCGACGGGGCGGATGACGATCGCCGTCTCCAACTTGAGGCTCCTGAAGGGCTCGCCCTATGATATCGAGCTCGAGGACGGCGACGCCCTCTATCTGCCGACGAAAAACAATGTGGTCAATGTCGCCGGGGCGGTGATGTCGGAGAGTTCCCACATCTACGTGGAAAAATGGTCGTACAACGATTACATCCGGGCGGCGGGCGGCTTTGCGCGTTACGCCGACACGGACAACATCTTCGTCCTCAAGGTCGATGGCAGCGCCCGTAAGCTGACCAGCGGCGTCTTCGAATGGAGCGAGGAGCGCGAACGCTGGGAGGTCGCGGGATACGGCGATGAACCGCAGAAGATCGAGCCGGGCGACGTGATCGTCGTCCCCGATAAGGTGACCACCATCGCCTGGCTGCGGGAGATCCGCGACATCACCCAGATCCTGATGAACACCGCCGTCACCGCCGCCACCATCATCAAGCTCTGGTAAAAATCGGGGGACACAATACTTAATTCGTAAAAGACCGATATCGTTAATGAAAATTTGGGTAAAAAAGGGTTATCGTGTCCCCGTATTTCTGATCGCCCTCTGGTGGTGCGTCACGCCGGTGTGCGCCCAGGTCCTCAACCCGGAGATGGGGGCCGCGGTGGATGCCGCCGACGCCCTCTTCAAGGCCATGAAGGACGGGGATTACCCTGCCGTCTGGACGTATCTCACGGAGAAGACACGCCGGGAGATCGTCGAGAGCGTCAGCGGGCGGGCGAAGAAGATGGGCCTGACCCTGGACGCGGTGGCCCTGATGGAAGATTTCGCCGGCGGCGGTCCCTACGCCAAGGCCTACTGGGACGCCTTCCTGGAGCGGTTCAACCCCGACATGGTCCTCGTGGAGAGCACCTGGACCCCCGGGGAGCTGAAGGGCGACCGGGCGACAATCCTGATTCGCCACCGGAAGGCGGAGAAACCCGCCGTCCTTGAAATGAGAAAAGAGTCCGGGCAGTGGCGCGTCGGTCTCGACGAGACCTTCGGGCATATCCAGCGCTATATTTTACGTCAATAGGCGACCCCTTCAGGGGAAGAGCCCCGCGATGGTGGCCTGGATGGCCTCCGCGGCCGCCCGGGGGTCCGGGGCCTCCTTGATGGGCCTTCCTACGACAATGTAGTCCGCGCCGTTTAAAAACGCCTGCCTCACATCGACCGTGCGCTTCTGGTCGTCCACGTTTTGGACGGGCCGGATGCCCGGTGTCACCACGATCAGCTTGTCCCCCAGATCCCGCCTCAGTCTCGCCACCTCCAGACCCGACGAAATCACCCCGTCGCAGCCCAGTTCCAGGGCCCGCCGGGCCCGCGAATAGACCAAGTCCTCGACGGGGCAATCGAAACCGAGGTCCTTCAGGTCCCCGGCGTCGAGGCTCGTCAGGACGGTGACGGCGAGGATCTTCACGGCGCCCTCGGCAGCCTCCACGGCCGCCTTGAGGATCTGGTCGTTGCCGTGGACGGTGGTGAAATACGCCCCCTTGTCCCGGAGGCGCGCCACGGCACTGCCGACCGTCTGGGGGACGTCGAAGAACTTCAGGTCCACGAAGACCTGCTTCCCCTGCCCCCTGAGCCACCGGACCAGCTCGAAATACCCCCCCGCCATAAAGAGCTCCAGGCCCACCTTGTAAAACCGCACCGCATCGCCCAGGCGCTCCACGAACCGCTGGGCCTCCCCCACCGACGGCAGATCCAGGGCGAAGATCAGCCGCTCCTCCCGCGGTATCGCCTTCCTCGACAGATACTCCCCCATCCTCACCTCCATTTTTAATTCGGGGACACAATACTTAATTCGCAATCACCTGAAATCATTGCGCTTTATTTTGCAAAAAAATAGGTATTGTGTCCCCCAATTTTTTTTTGCCCTCGCCGGTCCGGGCAGAGAAGAGGACCGGCTCGCCCGCGCCCCCTTCCGGGAGCTGACCCATGAGCTCCCGCCGCCGGGTCAGGGCCCGGCTCCGGGACAACTTGTCCGCCTTCGTCAGGACGGGGAGCCAGGGGATCCCCCGGTGGGACAGCCAGGAGACCAGGTCCCGTTCCTCCTCCCCGACGTCGCGGCGGATGTCGATGAGGAGCAGGAGGAGGCGCAGGGTCTCCCTGCCCGCCAGGTAGGCCTCCACGAGGGGCCGCCACTGCCGGCGCACCGCCTCCGGTACCTTGGCGTAACCGTATCCCGGCAGGTCCACGAGGAGCCAGCGGTCGTCCACGCTGAAGAAGACGATCGCCTGGGTCCGCCCGGGGGTGCGGCTCGTCTTGGCGAGGTCGCGGCACCCCAAGAGGGTGTTGATCAAAGACGACTTGCCGACGTTGGAGCGCCCCGCCACGGCCACCTCCGGGAGGGTCCCCCTTGGGAACTGCGCGGGCCCCGTGGCGGCCCTCAAGAAATACGGGGACACGATACCTATTTTCCCTTGATTTTTTCTCCAATAATATCGGTATGTTGCGAATTAAGTATTGTGTCCCCCGATTTTCGGCGGCGGCCGGGGCGGTTCTTGGTCAGGGGGCGGCCGGAGATCCGGGAGAGCTCGGCGACGAAGGTGCTGTCCCCGCAGGGGCGGCCGGTCCGCGTCGCCTTTCTGAGTTCCTCGTAGTCCTCCTGGACGGCCTCCTTGAGAAAAACCCGCCAGTCCCCTACTCGCTCCACGAGGTCCCGGTTTCGAACCAAGGGGTCCGTCGCGCTCAGGCCGACGTGATACGCCGCACTCGACCACGGGTAGAGCCAGGGCTCCTTCACCATCCCCGCCCGGACGGGGTTGACCTCGATGTACCGCGCCGCCGCCAGGAGGTGGCGCTCGTTGAGGACGGTGGAGAAGAACCGCCCCTGGAAAAGGAATCCCTTCACCCCCGCCTCCTTGTTCTTCATCGTCGTGTAGCGGCGATGGGCCGCCCCGAAGGCCCGGGCGAGGGCCGACTCCTCCGGGGGCACGGCGATGAAGTGGACGTGGTTGGACATGAGGCACCAGGCGAGGACCTCGACGCCGAAACGTCCCGTCTCCTCCTGGACGAAAAAGAGATAGAGACGCCGGTCCCGGTCGCCATGAAATACCTCCATGGACCGGACGCCGCGCTGGGTCACGTGATGGGGATAACCTGGCACCACCAGGCGAGGTAAACGGGCCATCACACCCTCCCTGCCCCGGGAAATTCGGGGACACAATACCTATTTTTTCCCGATTTTTTCATCAATAATGTCGAAGGGTTACGAATTAAGTATTGTGTCCCCCGATTTCGATGCCGTATTTTTCCAGTTTGCGTTCGAAGGTGGGGCGGGAGATGCCGAGGATCTCGCATAGCTCGCCCTTGTTCTTGTGGGGGTTCTCCTTGAGGACCTTCCTGATGTAACGTTCCTCGATCTCGTCGAGGGTGTAGAGGCGGCCCGGCTCCCCCAGGTCGTCCACCACGTCCTTTTCTTTTTCCGTCTTCGGGGCCTCTTCCGACAGTTCGGGGAAGTCGCCCCGGGTCAATACCTGGCCCTTGGCCACAACGACGGCGCGGATGAGGAGGTTCTCCAGCTCCCGCACGTTCCCCGGCCAGCGGTATTTCATGAAGATCTCCATCATCTCGTCGGAGACGCCGATGACCCGCTTGTGGAGGTCCCGGTTGATCTTCGCCAGGAGATAGTCCACCAAAAGGGGGATATCCTCACGGCGCTCCCGCAGGGGCGGGATCCTGATGGAGACGATGTTGAGGCGGTAGTAGAGGTCGTCCCGGAACTTACCCTCCTTGACCAGGGTCTTGAGGTCCTTGTTCGTCGCGGCGATGATCCGGGCGTTGACCCGGATCCGGTCCTTGCCGCCCACCCGCTCGAACTCCATCTCCTGGAGGACCCTCAGGAGCTTCGCCTGGAGGTTCAGGGACATCTCGCTGATCTCGTCGAGGAAGACGGTCCCGTAGCGGGCCAGCTCGAACTTGCCGAGCTTGCGGGTGATGGCCCCCGTGAAGGAGCCCTTCTCGTGGCCGAAGAGCTCCGACTCAAGAAGGGTTTCGACGATGGCGGAGCAGTTCACGGCGATGTAGGGCTCGTCGGGCGAGGTGTTGGAGTGGATCACCTTGGCGATGAGCTCCTTCCCCGTGCCGCTCTCCCCCTCGATGAGGACCGTCGTGCGGCTCTGGGAGACGACGCCGATGGTCTTGAAGATCTCCTGCATCTCCTTCGAGTTACCCACGATGTCGCCGACCTTGAAGCTCCGCGACGGCTCGTTGAGGAGGGCGCTGATCTTGCGCTCCATCTCGAGGCTCTTGAGGGCCTTGGAGATGGCCATGTCCAGCTCCTCGATGTTGATGGGCTTGTGGATGTAGTCGAAGGCCCCGGACTTCATGGCCTTGATGGTGGAGTCCATGTCGTGGAAGGCCGTGATCATGATCACCTTGACGTTCTCGTCCTCCTCCCTCAGGTCCTCCAGGACGGTGAAACCGTCGATGTCGGGCAGACGGATATCGAGAATGACGAGGTCGGGGTTGTTCTTGACGTAGGCGTTCAGGCCGTCCGTCCCCGTCAGGGCCGTGAAGACCTGGTGGCCCTCCTCCGTCAGGTAGAGGTCGAGGGACTCGGCGATGGATGTATCGTCGTCGATGACAAGGATCTTGGCCATCTCACGCTCCGAAAAAATCGGGGGACATAATACCTATTTTTTTCCGAAATTATCGTTAACGATATCGACGGGTTGCGAATTAAGTATTGTGTCCCCGAATTTTAGGGTGATGCGGGTGCCTTCGCCGGGGCGGCTTGCGACCTCGAGGGTACCGTCGTGGAGGTCGACGATCTTCTTGACCTGCGTCAGGCCCAGACCGGTCCCGTACTGTTTCTTCGTGAAGAAGGGATTGAAGAGATTGGACAGGTCCTCCTCCGACATCCCGCAGCCCGTGTCGGCAACCGCCACGGTCAGGCCGCCGGCCCCCGCCGGTGCCACGGAAATGGACAGGCGTCCCCCCTTGTCCATGGCCTCGACGGCGTTGCGGAAGATATTGATAAAGACCTGCCGCATCATGTCGGGGTCCACCTCGATGGGGCGAAGCTCCGCGGGACAGTCTATGGAGACGGAGATCCCCCTTTCTTCCAGGGCCTTTTCCACCACCTCCAGGGAGTTCTCGATGATGCGCCTCATGTCGGACGGCCGTTTCTTCGGCACGGCGGGACGGGCGTAGATGAGGACGTCGTTGACAAGCTCCTCGAGGTGCTCCACCTCCCTTTTGGCGATCTGGAAGCGTTTCAGGTCGTTCCCCGTGGGCTGGAGGCGCTTCTCCAGGATCTGGAGGCTCATCTTGATGGAAGACAGGGGGTTGCGGACCTCATGGGCGATCCCCGCCGAGAGCTGGCCGATGGCGGCGAGCTTCTGGGCCTCGTAGAACTTCCGCTCCAGTTCCTTGTATTCCGTGATGTCCCGCTGAGCCACGACGTAACGGTTACGACCGGGGACGGGGCGCGGCGTCAAGAGGTAACAGGTCCGAACCCCGTCCTCGCCGACGGTCTCGAGCTCGTAGGGCTGGAAGTTCCCCTTCTTGATCTCCTCCCACCGGGCGAGGAGGAAGTCCTTGTGATCCGGGGCGTATTCCGTGAAGTGCTTCCCCTTGATCTCCTCGACCCCCCTCCCGTCCCGGTGCCCCCGGCTGACGTAGGTGATGATCCCGTCCTCGTTCAGCTCGTAGAGGGTGTCGGGGGAGCTGTCGAGGATGGACTGGATGTAGTTGTAGAGGTTCTCGATCTCCCGGCGCAGGCGGATGTTCTCCGTCAGCTCGTTCTGAAGGGTCTCGGCGTATTCCTTAAGACTCTGTTCCAGTTCCCGCTCCCTCGTCACGTCCTGGAGGGTCTCCACGGCGGCGATGATATTGCCGTTCTCGTCGCGGATGGGGGCGGCGAGGAAATAGAGGTGACGGCTCTTGCCGCCGAGGTTCTCGTAGTAGTCCCAGGCCTCGTAGGCCCCCTGGATGATGGAGGACTTCTGGACCTTTTTCTTGCCGTAATACCTCTCCAGGGCCTCGAGGTCGCCGTCCACGATGAGGTCGGCGATGACGGGCCGCTTCTCGGGGTAGAAGGGTACGTACTGGCGGTCCGTGCCGATCATGTAGCGCCCCTCGTAGCCGCTCAGTTCCGTGAAGGCCCGGTTCCAGAAGAGGATCTTGTGGTCCTTCCCGATGACGAACATGGGGATCGGGGTGCCCTCGATGATGCCCTCGATGGTCCGCCTCAGGGTGATGTTCTTCTCCAGCTCCGCCCGGAGACTCTCGGCGTACTCCTTGAGGCTGAGCTCCATCTCCCGCTCCCGCGTCACGTCCTGGAGGGTCTCGATGGCGGCGACGATCTCCCCCTTCTCGTCGTAGATGGGGGAGGCTAAGAAATAAAGGTGACGGCTCCTGCCGCCGAGGTTGATGTAGTAGTCCCAGGCCTCGTAGGCCCCTTCCACCTTGTCGGATCGGCGGACCCTCTTTGTCCCGTAGTACTCCTCCAGGCCCTTCATGTCCTGGTCGACGATGAGATCGGCGATGAGGGGGCGCTTGACGCCGTAGAAGGGCATGTAATGGCGGTCCGTCCCGATCATGTCCCGGGCCGGGAAACCCGTGAGCTCCTCGCAGGCCCGGTTCCAAAGGATCACCCTGTGGTCTTTCCCGATGACGAAGGTGGGGATGGGGGAACCTTCGATCATGCCCACCAGGATCTTCCTATCGTCGATCATCCTCCCCCCGTTTCTTGTCCCGGTAGGCCTTCCAGGCCATCAGCACATAGACCCCCACCGCCGCCGAGAGAGAGATGATGAGATTCACCAAACCGCTTTCGATGCCGATCACCCGCTGGCAGATGAGCCAGACCACCAGATAGGTGACGGCGGTCAATATCTCCTGCATCCGTCATACCCCTATTTAAAGCCTGCCCGTTCATACAAGAAAAAATCGGGGGACACAATACCTATTTTTTCCCGAATTTAACCTCAATTAAATCAAACGGTTAGGAATTAAGTATTATGTCCCCCGATTTCATTTTTCGTTAAACGGGGGGTGGGAATTGAAAAAAACGTTAAACCCGAAGGGTGACAACGGGGTGAAAACAACATTTATTGTGATCCTATTGACATGTTTTCGTGAATATATAATAGAGCTTAACCATATAAGGAAACTGGCACAGGTATTGCAGATGCTGGGGGCGTTTCAGAGGGGCCATTAAATCCCTTCCCCCCTGCGCGTTTTTGTGTTAAGGGGGCGGGAAAAAAGATCTATCTCAAAGAGAAAGGAGAATGTAAGATGTTAAGGAAAGTCGGGAAAAGGTTCATGACACTTCTCACGGCTATGGGGGCCGTTCTGGCCACATCGCCTCTTGCCCTCGCCGCCGGTGAGGCCCTCCCCGCCGCGGGTGAGTCCTACGTGAAGGTCCTGTTCACTGTCGGTGCCATGTTGGGTGCGGGGTTTGCGATCGGTTTGGGCGCCATCGGCGCCGGCGCCGGTATCGGTAATGCAGCCAGCGGGGCCTGCCAGGCCGTCGGTCGGAACCCCGGGGTCCAGGGAAAGATCATGACGGTGATGCTCGTCGGTATGGCCATGGCGGAGTCCGTCGCCATCTACGCCCTCGTTATCTCCCTCGTCCTTCTGTATGCCAACCCCTACGTGAAGTACTTTTTGGGTTAATCCTGGCTCCCAGACACCATTAACTTCAAAAACGAACTACAGTTAGGGGGAAATAGGCATGACAGAATCGAAAAAAGATAAGCAGTTTTTCACGGTTGCGAGAGTCTTCTTCCTGCTTATCGTAATCCCCTTATCACTGATGGCTATTCTGATCGCCAACGGCATCTTCAAGTTAGGGGTTACAGTCAAGGAGCGGGCCGTTACCGTTCTGGATCAGAAATCTCAGGAAGAAATCAAGGTACGCGCCATCAATCTTGCGGATGAAGTCGCCAGTTTCCTCAATGAACGTAAGAAGGATCTCCTGATTGCCACCATCATCCCGGCAACGGAATCCGCATACAAACAGTTCGTCAACGACAACCGCCGTAGCGTCTGGGTGAAGGAAGGGGACAAGATCAAACAGGTCATGGTACCTCTCTACACCGAGATGTCCCTCATCGACAAAAACGGCAACGAGGTCATCAAGATCACGAACGGTGAGGTGGCCCCGAAGGCGAGACTCACGAACGTCTCGAACCCCGCCAACACGACCTACAAGTCGGAGGTCTATTTCTCCAAGGCGAAAGGCCTCAACAAGGGTGAGGTCTACGTCTCACCCGTGACGGGCTGGTACGTGAGCCGCGGGGAATTCGAGAAGGGTAAACGCTTCTCCGGCGTGGTGCGTTTCGCCACCCCCGTCTACGGTCGGGAGGGCTTCCAGGGGGTCGTCCAGTTGGCCCTGGATTACCGTCACCTGGCGGGTTTCACGGATCACGTGATCCCTACCTCGTCCACGGCGGTCTTCGAGGCCGACGCCTCCACGGGCAATTACGCCTACATGGTGGACAACCGGGGGTTCATCATCTCCCACCCCAACGACTACCATATCGCGGGTCTCCTGCCTGACGGGACCCCGGTCCCGCCCATTACGGCGCAGAACCAGGCGGAACTGGTCAAGAAGGGCCAGGAGGTCCTGAACCTGACCATGATGGGCTTCGTGGACCCCAACATGCCCCAGATAGCCTCCGAGGCCATGGCCGGGAAGTCGGGCATCAAGATGTATAAGTTCGCCAACCACACCAAGTTCGTGGCCTACGCCCCCATCAAGTTCTATGCCTCTGAGTTCCCGGCCCCCAGCGGCTTCGGGTGGATCGGCATGGGCGTGGACGTGGAGAAATTCAACGAACTGGCCACGAAGACGACCCAGAACATCGAGAAGGAGGCCAAGGCCTGGACGACGACGATCATCCTGATCCTGGTGATCTCCATCGTCATCCTCTTCGCCATCGCGGCCCTCCTGGCCAGGGGTATCTCCCGGTCCATCGCCGCCGAGGTACCGCCGGGATCCGAGGGCGAGGGCCCCTTCTACGAAGACGAGGACGAGGACAAGTAGGTTTGATGCCACATCGCGGCTAACGGGCCGGGGGTGCATTTCCCCCGGCCTTTTTTATCCCAAGAGCGCCGTTTCCTATGGCCGAGGCGTCCACAAACAACCATCCACCCCAGCGTGGGCTTTTTTATAGGGCCGTCTGGGGATCCCGTCATTGACTTATAGAGCCAAAACTGATAAGGGCTCTCAACAACCTCACAGGAGGATCATTATGGGCGACAAGAAATTGATCATCTGGTTCGATGAGCTCCAGCTCAGCGATATACCCCAGGTAGGGGGCAAGAACGCGTCCCTGGGAGAGATGCGGCGGGAGTTGATCCCCAAGGGCGTGGCCATCCCCGACGGTTACGCCGTGACGGCGGAGGCCTACCGCTATCTCCTGTCTTCCGCCGGTATCACCGAAGAGATCAGGAACATCCTGTCCGACCTCGACACCCACAACATCGAAAACCTGAAAGAGAGGGGCCGCAAGGTCCGTGACCTCATCTACGGGGCCGAACTGCCCGCCGACCTCAGGGAGGCTATTCTCGTGGCCTACCGCAAGCTCTGCGAGGAGTACGGACCCAACACAGACGTGGCCGTCCGGAGTTCCGCCACGGCCGAGGACCTCCCCGACGCCAGTTTCGCCGGCCAGCAGGAGACCTACCTCAACATCCAGGGCGAGGAGGCCCTCATCGAGGCCTGCAAACGATGCTTCGCGTCGCTGTTCACCGACCGTGCCATCTCATACCGCGTGGACAAGGGTTTCGACCACATGTCCGTGGCCCTTTCCATCGGCGTCCAGAAGATGGTCCGTTCCGACCTCGGTGCCTCGGGGGTCATCTTCTCCATCGACACGGAATCGGGCTTCAAGGACGCCATCCTCATCACGGCCTCCTACGGCCTCGGGGAAACGGTCGTTCAAGGAAACGTGAACCCCGACGAGTTCTACGTCTTCAAACCCACCCTGAAACAGGGCTTCCGCCCCATCCTCCAGAAGAAGCTCGGGACCAAGGAAATCAAGATGGTCTACGCCGACGGCGGCCACGGCGGCGAGGCCACCGTCACCGTACCCACCCCCGTGGAGGACCGGAGAAGGTTCTGCCTGACGGACGACGAGATCCTGCAGCTCGCCCGCTGGACGGCCATCATCGAGGACCACTACTCCCAGAAGGCCGGCTACTTCAAGCCCATGGACATCGAATGGGGCAAGGACGGCCGCACGGGTGACCTCTTCATCCTCCAGGCCCGGCCGGAGACGGTCCAGTCCCAGCGGGACGCCAGCGTCCTGGAGAACTACGTCCTCCTCGAGACCAAGAAACCCCTCATCACGGGTACCGCCGTGGGTTCCAAGATCGGCGCCGGCCCCGTCCACATCATCGAGAGCGTCTCCGAGATCTCCTCCTTCAAGAAGGGAGAGGTCCTTGTCACGGACATGACGGACCCCGACTGGGAACCCGTCATGAAGATCGCCGCCGCCATCGTCACCAACAAGGGCGGCCGGACCTGTCACGCCGCCATCGTGAGCCGCGAGCTGGGCGTGCCCTGTATCGTCGGGACGGAGCGGGGCACGGAGGCCCTCAAGGGGGTCGCCGAGGCGACGGTCTCCTGTGCCGAGGGCGAGGTGGGGAACGTCTACGAGGGGATCCTCAAGTTCGACATCCAGAGGGTCAACGCCAAGAACCTCAAGCGGCCCCAGACGAAGATCATGATGAACGTGGGCAACCCCGAGAACGCCTTCAGCCTCGCCGCCATCCCCAACGACGGCGTCGGCCTGGCCCGCCTCGAGTTCATCATCAACCAGTACATAAGCATCCACCCCATGGCCCTCATCCAGTTCGACAAGGTCACGGACCCCGATGTCCGGAAGAAGATCGAGGAGATGACCCACGGCTATCCCAACCGCTCCGACTTCTTCGTGGACAAGTTGGCCCAGGGCGTGGCCAAGATCGCCGCCGCCTTCTGGCCCAACGACGTCATCGTCCGGATGAGCGACTTCAAGAGCAACGAGTACGCCAACCTCATCGGCGGCTCCTTCTTCGAACCGGAAGAGGAAAACCCCATGATCGGCTTCCGGGGCGCCTCCCGCTACTACGACGACCGCTACCGCGACGCCTTCGCCCTGGAGTGCAAGGCCATGAAGAAGGTCCGAGACGAGATGGGGCTGACGAACGTTAAGCTCATGATCCCCTTCTGCCGGACCGTCGAGGAGGGGAAGAAGGTCGTGGCCGTCATGGCCCAAAACGGCATCATCCAGGGGGAGAACGGCCTGGAGATCTACATGATGGTCGAGATCCCCAGCAACGTCATCCTCATCGAGGAGTTCGGCGAGGTCTTCGACGGCTTCTCCATCGGCTCCAACGATCTGACCCAGCTCACCCTGGGCCTGGATCGCGACTCCTTCCTCATCACCCACATCTTCGACGAGCGTAACGAGGCGGTCCTGCGCCTGGTAAGGGACGCCATCGTCAAAGCCAACAAGATGGGCAAGAAGATCGGGATCTGCGGCCAGGCCCCGAGCGATTACCCCGAGTTCGCCCGCTTCCTCGTGGAGTGCGGGATCAGCAGCATCTCCCTCAACTCGGACACGGTCATCAAGACGACCCTCGATATCCTGGAGACGGAAAAGGCCCTCAACAAGTAAAGAAAGGGGAAGTAAAGAAAGGGGGCGCGCCACTTCTCGGCCTGCGGCCGATGGTGTCGCGCCCCCTATTTTTTTGCCCGAGCGGATCGATAAGCCGAGTTCTGTTCCGCGGCCCCGTCACCGGACTCCGCGGCGATGATCATTCCTCTGGGACGGCGGTTGCCCGCCGCCTCAAGCGACCTACCCGAGAACATCGGACGGGCAGCCCTCAAGCGTTCTCCTATTCGGTCTTGCTCCGGATGGGGTTTGCCGTGCCTTCCCTGTCACCAGGGAAGCGGTGAGCTCTTACCTCGCCTTTTCACCCTTACCTGCCCCGCGGCAGGCGGTATCTTTTCTGTGGCACTTTCCTTGGGGTCACCCCCAGTCGCCGTTAGCGACCATCCCGCCCTGTGGAGCTCGGACTTTCCTCCCGCCCCCCGCGGGGACGGGCGATCATCTGATCCGCTCAGGCAGATTCCCGGGACTGATCATACCAGAAAATGATCCGATTGCAATTGGGACAAAGGACGATCTCGTCCGTCTCCATGAGCTCGTTGTAGAGCTGGGGGGGGATGTTCATGTGGCAGCCCCCGCAGACCTCCTTCCAGGCCGAGACGACGGCGAGACCGTTGTTGATGGCCTTGATCTGTTCGTATTTCCTCAGGAGCCCCTCGGGGACCCTCTTCCGGAGGGACTCCCCCTTCTCCACCTGTTGGGCCAGCTCCCGATCGATGGCCTCCAGTTGCCCTTCCAGCTCCCGGCGGCGCCCCTCGTATTCGGACCTCCGGGCCGCGTATCGGGCCTCCTTCTCCTGGAGGACGCCCCGGCCCGTGTCGATCTCATCGAGCAGGACGATGATCTCCTCCTCGATCTCCCCGTTTCGCTTCTCCAGGGTCTCGATCTCCTTCAGGACGGCCTGGTACTCCTTGTTCGTCTTGACCTCCGTCAGGCGATCCTTCGTCTTTTTCAGCGTCTCGACGGCCCTCTTGAGGAGATTCTCCTTTTCCCGGTGCCGCTTGACGAGATCCTCCTGACGCGACCGCGCCTCGTCTATCTCGGCGGTCAGAGCCTTGAATTCCTCGTCGAGGCGGGAGATCGCCAGGGGCAGATCCCTCTTGCGCTGGTTTATCTTAACGATCTCCGTGTCGATCCTCTGGAGCTCGATCAGCGTGGGCAACTCTTCTTTCAAGGACCCTCCTTATTTGGGGCATAAAAAAATGCACCTTCAACAGGTGCATTTCCTCTTCGGCCGGGACAGGGGGCGAGAGGCCCGGGCCGGGATCATCCCCCCCTTACCCAACGCCTCTGTCCTTTCCGAGTCCATATAGTTATCGATCCATCAGGATTGTCGATGGTGGGCCCACCTGGGTTCGAACCAGGGACCTTCCGGTTATGAGCCGGTGGCTCTACCAGTTGAGCTATGGGCCCCTTTGGTAAATCAGGTTTTCTATACTCCTCCCGTTCCGTTGTCAATAGAAAAACGAACTCTCCAGGGACGGAGATTGCCTATTTTTCCTCCTTCCCCTCCTCCCCGGCGGCGCCGGCCCGTTCTTCCTCCAAGGCCTGGAGCTCCTCGGGACCCACCTCCACCCGTTCGCTGATGCCGAAACGCATGCGGAGGACTTTCTCCTCCCGCGGGGTGAGGGTGGCGAGGATCTTGCGGGTCTGTTCCGCCAGGTCCATGTTGATCGTCGCCTCCGAGGGGGACATGATCTTCTTGTCCTCGATGAAATCGCCCAAATGGCTGTCTTCCTCCTCGCCGATGGGTGTCTCGAGGGAGATGGGCTCCTTGGCGATCTTCAACACCTTCCGAACCTTCTCCAGGGGGAACTCCATCTTCTCGGCGATCTCCTCGGGGGTCGGTTCCCGGCCCAGCTCCTGGACGAGGTAGCGGGAGGTCCTGATGAGCTTGTTGATCGTCTCGATCATGTGCACGGGAATCCGGATCGTCCGGGCCTGGTCCGCGATGGCCCTGGTGATGGCCTGGCGGATCCACCAGGTGGCGTACGTGGAGAACTTGTAACCCCGCTGGTATTCGAATTTGTCCACGGCCTTCATGAGGCCGATGTTACCTTCCTGGATCAGGTCGAGGAACTGGAGGCCCCGGTTGGTGTATTTCTTGGCGATGCTGACCACGAGGCGGAGGTTCGCCTCCACGAGGCGCCGCTTGGCCTCCTCCGCCTTCTTCTCCCCCTCCAGGACGGTCTTGACGACCTTCTTGAAGGTGGTGGTGGGCATCCCCGTCTCCCGGCCGATCCTCTTGAGGGTCCGCTCGGCCTCCTTGATCGCCGCCTCCGCCTCCCTGAGGCTCGTCGCGGAGGCACCGTACTCCTTCGACACCTGGCGGGCGCTCTTGGGATCGGTCCTCAGGCGCCGCCAGGCCGTTTCCAGCTGTCCCAGGGAAAGACCCAGGAATTCCTTCCACTGGTTGATCTCGGCCTCCGCCTTCTCGATCTCGGCGACCTTCTCCTTGAGACGGCCCACGAGGAGCTCGATCTGTCTCTTACTGAACCTCACCTGACGGCAGTTCTGGATGACGGCCCGGAGGTTCTTCTCCAGGTCCTTCTGCAACTCCGCCTTGACGGCGGAGCGGACGCGCTTGGACCTCAGCTTCGCCCGGATGGCCTCGTTCTTCTCATGAAGCTCCTTGACCTTGTCGATGAGCTTGATGACCCGTTCTCTGTGAATATCCTCCTCGACGAAACCCTCCTCGTCCTCCAGGTTGTCCACGACGGTCTTCACCCTGATCTCGCCCGTCTTGAGCTTCTCTCCGATATCGATGACGTCGCCGATACAGACGGAGACCCTAAAAACGGAGTTTATCACCTCCCGGATCCCCTCTTCGATCTTCTTGGCGATCTCCACCTCGCCGTCCCGGCTCAGGAGGGGGACCATCCCCATCTCCCGGAGATACATCGTCACGGGGTCGCCCGTCTTGCCGGCGGCGGGCAGGAGACCCAGCAGGTCCTCATCCTTGGCCGCCGTCAACTCTTCGGAGGTCTTCTTAACGACCAGTTTCTCGCCCTTGCTGGTGTCGATGATATCGATGTTCCGCTCGCCGAAGAGCATGATGATGTCGTCGATCTGCTCCGCCGAGGTGATATCGGCCGGCAGGAGATCGTTCACGTCATCGAAGGTGAGAAACCCCTTCTCCTCCCCCAGGGAGAGCAGTTTCTTGAATTCGTCCGAGTTAAGATCCTTTCCCATGATCGACCTCGCTGTTTCTCCGTTTTGGCGCCTCTTCCTTCTCTTCCTGAAGCAGCCTCTCCTTTTCCTCCAGGAGCTTCCTTACCTCTCCCTCGTTCCCTTCCTCCTGGGCCTTGAGGAGGGCCATCCTCAAAAGGCGGTGACGCCGGCGATACCACTTGCGCCTGATCTGACGGCACGCATCGTTGAAATACCTCTCCAGATCCCCTTCCCCCTGGGAAGTCCTCGTCACGAGGGCCCCCAAGAGCGTCGCCCTGAGGCCCTCGTCCGCCAGCCCGTCGAGGAGGGCCGCGCAATCCGCCCCGATCTTCTCCGGCGGCAGATCGCACAGTCGCCCCCCGAACCTTCGCAGCTCCTCGCTTTCGTAATACCCCAGGGCCTCCCGCATCGTCGAAAGAGGCACAGATCCAGGGTTTTCCATGAAAATCCTGATTAGTTCCACCTCCAGGGGGTCTGCCTTCGACCCGGAGGTCCGCGCCTCCCTCACGGCCCTTTCCGGGGCCCCCACTTGTTGCTCACCGCCTGTGGACCCGATCTCTCTCTTCAGAACCGCTTCGTCCACGCCGATACGATCGGCGATTCTCCTGATGAAGAGGTTCCGCTCCACGGGGTTTTCGATGGCGGCCAGGAAGGAAAGGGACTCGCGCAGGCGGGTCCTGTCCATGTCCACGGCGCCCCGCGTACCGAAGACGGTGTCTATGTAATACTCGACGGCGGGTCTGGCCTTGGCCACCAGTTCCCCGAAACCCTCCGGACCGAAGGCCCGGACATGATCGTCGGGATCGTATCCCTCCGGCAACACCACGGCACGGCACGGCAAACCGCCCGCGAGAAAGAGCCCCAGGCTCCTGGAAAGGGCCTTCCTACCCGCCTCGTCGGCGTCGAAGACCACTGCGGCGCCGTCGGCGAAACGCCGCAGGAGGTCCACATGATCCCTGGTCAGGGCCGTCCCGAGGGTGGCGACGACGTTTTTGATCCCCCTGTCCCACAGGGTCAAGAGATCGAGATAGCCCTCGACGACAATGGCGTAACCCTCCCGCCTTACGGCCTCCCTGTTGATACCGAGTCCGTAGAGGATTCGACCCTTCACGTAGACGGGCGATTCGGGGGAGTTGAGGTACTTCGGTTCCCCCTCCCCGATGACCCGGCCCCCGAAGGCCACGACACGGCCGTTCGCGTCGTGGATGGGAAAGATCAGGCGATCCCGGAACCGATCGTAGTAACCGCCTTTCTGTCCCTTGACGACGAGGCCCGCCTCCTCCGCCAACTCCAGTTTCACCCGCCGCGACGCGAGGAAATCCCTCAGATTCCTCCACCCCTCGGGGCTGTAGCCCAGCCTGAAGGTTTCGATGGTCTCCTCCTTCAGGCCCCGATTCTTCAGATAGGCCCTCGCCCGCTCACCGGCGGGGGAATGGAGGGACCGCCGGAAGTACCCCTCCGCCAGGGTGTTGACCTCGAAGATCTGTTCCCGCCGCGAGACCTTTTCCCTCTCCGCCGCCGTCAACCGCCGCTCAGGCAGGGACACCCCGGCCCTTGAAGCAAGATGACGGATCGCCTCCGGGAAGGTCATGGCGTTGACCTTCATCACGAAGGTGACGACATTACCTCCCTCACCGCAGCCAAAACAGTAAAAGATCTGTTTTTCCCGATTCACGGTGAAAGAGGGGGTCTTTTCACCGTGAAAAGGACATAGACCGACGTAATTCCTCCCCGCCTTGCGCAGGCTGACATAGGAAGAGACGACCTCCACGATGTCGTTCCTGCGCCGCACCTCCTCGACGGCGTCGGCGGGGATCGTCATCGTCACGGGGAAAGTTTGGCCTTCACCATCTCGCTGACCGCCTTCCCGTCGGCCTTGCCGCTGATGACCGGCATGAGGGCCTTCATGACCTTACCCATGTCCTTCGGGCCGGCGGCGCCCGTGTCGGCGATGGCCTTGTCGATGGCAGCGGCCAGCTCCTCCGGGGTGAGCTGCCGGGGGAGGAAAGACTGGACGACGGCCAGTTCCGCCTTTTCTTTTTCCACCAGGTCCGGTCTGCCGCCCTTTTCGAACTGTTCAATGGAGTCCTTGCGTTGCTTAACCATGGACGTGAGGACCTGGTGGAACTCGGCCTCCGTCAACTCCCGACGCAACTCGATCTCCTTGTTGTGGAGGGCCGTCTTGATCATCCGCAGGGCGGAGAGACGGATCTTGTCCTTCTCCTTGGCCGCCGCGACACTTTCCTTTTCGATCCTTTCCTTGAAGTTCATCTTTTTTTACGCTCCCTCACCCGGCGACCGGCCACTTGAAGGCCGTGTCGCTTGATTTAATCTAATCCTTCACCCCTCGGTGTCAATAGGGCTAGGGTCAACCCAGTTCGTCCCTCAGTTTTCGCCCCCCCAGGACGTGCATGTGGAGGTGAAAGACGACCTGTCCGCCCTCGGCGTTGCAGTTGATCACGGTCCGAAAACCCTTTTCGCTGATCCCTTTCCGTTTCGCGACCTCCTGGGCGGCGGCCGTCATGGCCCCGACATAGGGCATGAGATCGGACGTGACGTCCATGAGGGTCGCGATGTGGATCTTGGGGACGACGATACAGTGCACCGGGGCCATGGGATGGATGTCCTCGAAGGCCAGGACAAGGTCGTCCTCGTAGACACGGGTACTGGGAATCTCGCCGTTGACGATCCTGCAGAAGATACAATCGCTCATCTCTCCCTACCTCCCCTTGTGGAAATTTTCGGCCCTCTTTGTCACCCGGACCGCCTCCGTCAGATCGAGGGCGCCCGTGTACAGGGCCCGACCGACGATGACGCCTATGACCCCCTCGGTCTCGAGGGGGAGGAGCCTCTCGATATCACCGAGACCGGCGACACCGCCGGAGGCGATGACGGGTATGTGGGTGCGGCGGGCCAGTTCCCCCGTCGCCTCGATATTGACCCCCGTCTCCATGCCGTCCCGGCGGATGTCCGTGTACACGATAGCGGCGATGGGACAATCGCCGTAACGTTCGGCCAGGTCGAAGACCGTCGCCCCCCCTTCCTCCGTCCAGGCCGAAACGGCAACCTGCCCGCCTTTGGCGTCGATCCCGAGGATCACTTGATCGGGGTAAAGGTCGCAGGCCTCCCTCACGAAGGCCTCGTCCCTGAGGGCGGCGGTCCCAAGGATCACCCATCGTACACCGAGACCGAGATAGAAACGCACCGTCTCGAGATCCCGGATACCTCCCCCGACCTCCACGGGGATATCCACGGCCCCCACGATGGCCGACACGGCCTCGGCGTTGCGCGGGGCACCCGCCAAGGAGCCGTCGAGGTCGACGACGTGGAGCCGCTCCGCCCCCTTGTCCCGCCAGTGACGGGCCATGGCGGCAGGATCTTCACCGTAGACCGTCACCCGGGAGAAATCGCCCTGGGCGAGGCGGACGCACCTCCCCTGCCGCAAGTCGATTGCCGGAATGACGATCATCGTTACTCCTGTAAAACCTTTTCCTTCGGCGTGGAGGACGACTGAGGAGCCGGGACCGGGAACCTCTTGAGGACCTCCTCGACACCTTCCGCGGCCAATTCCCGGGCGGTTATCCAGCGGCCCCTGTCCTTCACAAAATTGGAAATTTGCAACATATTTTCCATCAGGGATGTCTGGGTCTTGTCAAAGGTAGCCTTCCAGACCAGGTCCCCGTCGCGGCAGCGGAACAGCTGGACCTCGAAGGCCACCGAGGCGGGTTTCTCCACACCGTAGTCGTAACCCTTGCGCTCGCGGAAACGGTAGACGTAGCCCACCAGGACGCCGTCGGCCTCGAGCTGACGGCCGATCCTGACCATCCCCTCCGGGAGGCCCATGTTGCCGTCCGTGTGGATGACCTGGGAGAGGATCCCGGCCGTGCGGTCGGTAGAGACGAGGTCAAAATGGCCCTTCGCCGCCAGGCGCTCCCAAAACAGGTCCTGGACGATCCGCGCCGGGACGCCGGGTGAACTTTCACCCTTCAGGGAGGAGATGGGGACCTTCGCCGCCACGGCCAGGGCGGCATACTCGTCGGGCGACAGGTCCTGAAAGGGCAACACGGCGATTCTTTTGAAGGCCGCGCCCTTGTCCGGGCCGCCCTGGGTGGTCACGCCGCTTGCCCTGTGGCACCCCCCGACAGCGAGGGCCGCCAGGAGCAGGAAGACAAAAAATGAACTAAAGGAACGCTTCTTCATTCACACCGGTCTCCTCAGAGGGTTCCCTTTGTGGAGAGGACTCCCCGTATATTTCCGGGGCGGGAAGAGGCCTGGTCGAGGACCCGGGCGAAGGCCTTGAAGACCGCCTCGACCTTGTGGTGGCTGTTCCTTCCGTACAACAGGTCGATATGGAGGGTACAGGCGCAGTGGTCAGTGAAGGCCTTGAAGAATTCAGGCAGGAGCTGGGGGTCGAAATCGCCGATCCTCCCCGTTCCCGTCCGTACACGATAGACCAAGAAAGGTCGCCCCGAGAGGTCAACGGCCGCCTGGCAGAGACTCTCGTCCATCGGCACCAGGGCTTGTCCGTAACGCGCGATCCCTTCCTTGTCACCCAGGGCCCGACTAAATGCCTGTCCCAGGCAGATACCGAGATCCTCCACGAGGTGGTGATCGTCGATGGCCGTGTCTCCCCTGCCCTTCACCGTCAGGTCGAACAGACCATGGCGGGAAAAGAGTTGGAGCATGTGGTCCATAAAAGGAACGGTGGTATCGACCTCTCCCTTGCCCGACCCGTCGAGAAGGAGCTCGACGACGATGTCCGTCTCGTTGGTCACCCTCTCTACCCTGGCCATGCGCAACCCTTCGGAACCCATGGTCTTTATCCCCCTCAACCTTTCATATGACCTTGTTTAAGGCGTATTCGATGATCCCTTCCGCCCCCGCTTCCCGCAGGATGGGGATGAGGTCCCTTACTACCGAGCTGTCCACGATGGTCTCCACGGCGTACCATTCCTCGGAGAAGAGCCCCGAGATGGTCGGGGCCTTGAGGGAGGGCAGGAGGAGGATGACCCGGCCGAGGTTCTCCTTGGACACGTTCATCTTGAGACCTACCTTCCCCATGGCGAGGAGGGAGCCGACGAGGAGGGTGCGGATCTGCTCGATCTTCTGTCTTTTCCAGGGGTCCTTCCAGGATTGGCGGTTGGCGATAAGCTGCGTGTTGGTCCGCATGATCTCATGGACGATCCTCAGTTTGTTCGCCCTGATGGTGGACCCCGTTTCCGTGACCTCCACGATGGCGTCGACGAGTCCCTCGACGACCTTGGCCTCCGTGGCCCCCCAGGAGAACTCCACCGTCACGGGTATTTGGCGTTCCGCGAAATACCGCTTCGTGTAATTAACCAGTTCCGTCGAGATCCTCTTGCCCGCCAGATCCTCCAGGCGGCGGATTTCCGAGTCCTGACGGACCACGACGACCCACCGGGCCTGTTTGACCGAGGCCTTGGAATAGATCAGGTCCTGGACAACCTCCACGTCCGAATCGTTCTCCAGTATCCAGTCCCGTCCCGTCAAACCCATGTCGAGGGTGCCGTCTTCCACATAGCGGGACATCTCCTGGGCCCGGACGAGGGTGCAGGTCATCTCCTCGTCGTCCACGTCGGGGAAATAACTCCGGCTGTCGTAGGTTATACGCCAACCGGCCCTTTTGAAGAGCTCGACGGTGCTGGCCTCAAGGCTCCCCTTGGGGATGCCGACCTTCAGCTTTCTTTGTTCCATCTAACCGTATACCTTCTCAGGATCGAAGTATCTCTCGCCGTCCACCACCCAACCCTCGTCGGTGAGCCGGCGGTAGAAGCAGGACCGATGGCCCGTGTGACAGGCGGCGCCGCCCATCTGCTCGACCTTGATGAGGACTGCGTCGGCGTCGCAATCCAGGCGGATCTCCCTGACGATCTGAAAGTGCCCGGAGGTCTCGCCCTTGACCCACAGGGAGCCTCTCGACCTGCTCCAGAAGGTGGCCTTCTTAGTCCTCAAGGTCTCCCTCCAGGACGCCGGGTTCATGTAGGCCACCATCAGGACCTCACCCGTTGTCGCGTCCTGGACGACGGCGGGGATCAAGCCTCCCCCCTTGTCGAAATCCGGTTCCTTTTCCGTCAGGACCATCGGTCCCTGCCTCCTTTCAATCGGGCGGGGATCGTAAAAGAATACGCCTTTTTTATCAAGCGTTTTTTTTGGAAGACCCCATTTTGGACCTTGTCGGGGACGGACATTTTTGCTATTTTTCGATCATCATCCCTAAGGGGGTCGGATGCTATGCCCATGATGATCGGCGGTGCCATTGGGGCGTTTTTGGGAATAATAGGATTGATCGCCTGGTGGGGTTCCTTCATTATGATCCTCAAGGGGGCCCTCCCCATCCTGCTCATCCTGGGCGGGATCCTGGCCGTTTACGTAGGTTACGACGACATGCAGGAAAAATTGCGTGAAGAGCGTCAAAGGCAAGAGGAGAAACTCGAGAAGGCCCGGGAGGAGATAGAGGCCATGCGGGCCAAGGCGGAACAATACAAGGAGGAATTGGAAAGGCTGCGGGGAGATGGAAAATAATCCTTGACTTCCCCGCCGATTTGCCCTAATCAGCTGCCCATGACGGCAAAGACATCCATAATCAAGCCTTTACGCCTCTCTTCTTACACCTACATGTATTGATGCCTGCCGTCCGCCCTCTCGGGCGTGCGCGCAGGCTACCCCAAAATCACCTTCAAAGGAGATCTGCAACAACCCGAATGCCTAAAAGGCAGGGAAAGTTATTATTATCAATAGGAGGAGACCCATGAGAAAGATCTTCATCACCATCTTGACCGTCGTGATTACCGTCGTTATGGCCTCGTCGGTCTGGTCGGCCACGACCCTCACCTACAGCATCTTCTTCCCGCCCACCCACGGCCAGGCCAAGGCGGGGGAGGCCTGGGCCAAGGAGATCGAAAGACTCACAAACGGTGCCGTCAAGATCAGGGTCCTGGCGGGGGGCACCCTGACCCCGGCGGACCAGGTCTATGACGGGGTCCAGAAGGGCATCTCCGATATCGGCATGTCCTGTTTCGCCTACACAAAGGGCCGCTTCCCCCTCATGGAGGTCCTCGACCTACCCCTGGGTTATCCTAACGGGCGGGTGGCCACCCGGGTCGCCAACAACTTCTACAACAAATTTAAACCGACGGAGCTCGACGGGGTCAAGGTCCTCTACCTCCACGCCCATGGACCGGGACTGCTCCACACCGTCAGGCCCGTCTCGTCCCTGGAAAACCTCCGGGGCATGAAGATCCGTTCCACCGGCCTCAGCGCCAAGATCGTCACCGCCTTGGGCGGGGTCCCCGTCGCCATGCCCCAGGGTTCCACCTACGAATCCCTACAGAAGGGGGTCGTGGCGGGTACCTTCGGCCCCATCGAGGTCCTCAAGGGGTGGAAACAGGCGGAGGTCATCAAGTACACCACCGACTGCCCCGAGGTCGGCTACACGACAACCATGTTCGTCGTCATGAACCTCAAGAAGTGGAACGCCCTCCCCAAGGACGTCCAGAAGATCTTCGAGGACGTGAGCGCCCGCTGGATAGACGTCCACGGCAGGACCTGGGACGACTTGGACAAGGAGGGGAGGGAGTACAGTCTCTCCCTGGGCAACAAGATCATCACCCTGCCGAAAAAAGAAAAAGAGCGGTGGCGCCAGGCGGTCAAACCCGTCATCAATGAATACATCATGGCCGCCGGCGCCAAAGGGCTGCCTGCCAAGGAGGCGGTCAAGACGGCGGAGGCCCTGGTGAAGAAACACGCCAAGACCCTGAAGTAGCTTTCATACCTCAGGCCATGCAACGTATAGACCGGCCCCTCCAGACGGCCGCCACCTTCGTAAACCGTCTCGCCGGGGGCATCATCGTCGCCATGATGATCCTCACCTGTGCCGACGTGGTGTTGCGCCTCTTCGGGCGGCCCATACCCGGAACCTATGAGCTGGTGGGGTTCGCCGGGGCCCTGGCGGCCTCCTTCTCCCTGGCGAGAACGGCCCTCGACGGGGGACATATAGCCGTGGAGTTCCTCGTAGATCGCCTGCCCACGCGCTTACAGGTCCTCCTGGCGGCCCTCGGCTCTTTAGGGGGCGCCGTCCTTTTCGTTCTCGTGACCTGGCACAGTTTCATCTATGCCCTTGATCTCAAGGAAAGCGGCGAGGTTTCCATGACCCTCGGTTTTCCCGTCTATCCCGTGGTGCTGGGGATCGCCTGCGGCTGCGGCCTCTTGACCCTCGTCCTGGCGGCGGATGTGATCCGGGAAACGCGGAGGTTATTCAAGTGACGCCCATCGCCGCCGGCATCGCGGGCTTCGTCGCCCTGATCGTCCTCATGCTGATGCGGATCCCCGTGGGATTCGTCATGGCCCTGGTGGGGGTGGTCGGCTTCGGTCTCCTCGTGGGGTGGGAGGCGAGTCTCGGGATGGCGGCCAGAGACTTCTTCTCTCTCTTCGGATCTTACAACCTCACCGTCATCCCCCTCTTTTTGTTCATGGGGCAGGTGGCCCACCACGCGGGCATCAGCGGCCGCCTCTTTCACACGGCCCACATGTTCCTGGGGCACTTCCGCGGCGGCGTCGCCATGGCCACCATCGGGGCCTGCGCGGGATTCTCCGCCATCTGCGGATCCACCAGCGCCACGGCCGCGACCATGGCCACCGTGGCCCTCCCCCAGATGAAAAAACTCCGTTACCACCCCGCCTTGGCAACGGGGGTGGTGGCCGCGGGGGGGAGCCTCGGTATCCTCATCCCCCCCAGCACCATCTTCATCGTCTACGGGATCATGACGGAACAATCGGTAGGGAAACTCTTTATGGCGGGGATCATCCCCGGCGTAATCCTCTCTCTCCTGTTCGTGGCCGTGATCATCATCTGGACCAGAATACGGCCGGAGCTGTGTGAAAAGGCCCCCGCCGCCCCCTGGGGAGAGAGGATCTCTTCCCTCAAGGGGGTCTATGAGACGGTCCTGATCTTCATCCTCGTCATGGGCGGTCTCTTCGCCGGCATTTTCACCCCCACGGAGGCGGCGGCGGTGGGCGCCTTCGGGACCCTGGCGGTGGCCGTCATCGGCAGGCAACTCAGCTGGCGGGGTTTCGTCCTCGCCCTGGAGGAGACGACGCGCATCTCCTGCATGATCATGCTCATCGTGGCCGGGGCGACGGTTTTCGGCCATTTCCTGGCCGTCACCACCATCCCCACCGAGATCGGATCCTGGGTGTCGGCCCTCCCCCTCCCGGGATGGGTCATCATCGCCACCATCATCGGGGTATATTTGCTTCTGGGCTGCCTGATGGACTCCCTGGCCATGATCATGCTCACCATCCCCATCTTTTTCCCCGTTGTGACGGCCCTGGGTTACGACCCCATCTGGTTCGGCGTGATCATCGTGGTCGTGACGGGCATGGGCGTCCTCACCCCACCGGTGGGGATCAATGTCTACATCGTGAGCGCCGTGGCCCGGGACGTCCCCCTGCCCGTCATCTTTCGGGGCGCCACCCTGATGCTGACGGCCCAGGTCGCCCTGACTGCCATCCTCTTGTCCTTCCCCGAGGTCGCCCTGTTCCTCCCCCGCCTCATGCATTGACGAGGATCGCCAAGAGCTCCCGACCGTAACGACCCGCCTTTTCCTCGGAAAGGACGCCTCTGACGGCCTCCGGCGTCGCCTCGGCAGCCGCCAGGCGGAGGAGCTCCGAGTCAGACAGGACCATGAAGATGGCCCTGTCCATCCCCTTGGCCCTCTGAAACCGCCAGCGGTAGAGATGCTCCAGACGCCGCTGCTGCCGCGCCGTAAGATCGTAAAAGCCGGGTATCCGCGTGTGCCCGTTCCGGTCGAAGGTCCTCTCCTGCCACGTCACCTCGGCGATCTCCCCGAAGACCCGCTCCGCTTCCGCCACCAGTCCCCTCGCCGCGATTTCCGCCTCGAGCCTCCTCCGGAGGGGTTCCAAAAAAGCGACGTCCCGAACGGCATAACGGATCTGAGTCTCCGTGAGGGGTCTTAAGTCCCAGCGCGAACGTTGGACCTTGCGTTCCTTCTCTAGGGTGACCCCGAGGACGTCGCCGACCAGGCCGGCGAGGGAAAGGCGGCCGCAGCCCAAAAGGGAGGCGGCACGGTAGGTGTCGAAGATGTTGGCGAAGTCGAAACCGTAATCCCTCTTCAGGATCCGGATGTCGTTGTCCCCGGCGTGGAGGACCTTGAGGATCCCGGGGTCCCTGAAGATCCTGCCGAGACAGGAGAGGTCTCGTTCCTGGAGGGGATCGAAGAGGTAGGTTTTCTTCTCCACGCAGATCTGGATGAGGCAGAGTTTCTCCCGGAAATAGCGGAAAGAATCGTATTCCGTATCGATGGCGACGGCGGCGGCCCGCACGGCGGCCTCAAAGAGGCTCTCCTCGGCCCCTTGGCCGTCAACCCACATCCAATCCTGCCAGAAATCCTCCAACGGCCTGCAGCTCCTTCTTCCCGAGTCGCACCCTTATAGGGCACAAAGATATATCCGTCAAGGTGCCGGACGGCGAAAAAAGGCTGGATATTTGTCGGAGTTTGTAATAGAGAGGGCATTCATTCCCTGTCTATAAGGAGGTCCGACGTTTAGGAGTATATGAGATTCGATATCGCCCGGGCCGGCAGCGGCCTTACCTACGAGATAAGAAACATCGTCAACGTGGCCAACAGGCTGCAGGAATTAGGCGTTGAGGTGCACTGGGAAAACATCGGCGATCCCGTTCTCAAGGGGGAGCATATCCCCGACTGGATGAAGGAGATCCTCAGCGACATCATCAAGGACGACCTCTCCTTCGCCTATTCCCCTACCCAGGGGATGGATAAGACCCGCGATTACCTGGTCGGGCGGGTCAACCGCCGGGGCAAGGCCCAGATAACCAAAGACGACATCATCTTCTTCAACGGCCTCGGGGACGCCATCGCCAGAGCCTACAGCGCCATCCGGGTCGACGCCCGTGTCATCGTCCCCGAACCGACCTATTCGACCCACTTCCTCGCCGAGGTGCTCCACGCCTCCTTCCCCCCGAACAGCTACCGGATGAACCCATACAGCAACTGGCATCCGGACCTCCGGGAACTGGAACAGAAGGTCAAGAGCCATCACTCCATCGTGGGGATCCTGGTGATCAACCCGGACAACCCGACGGGCTTCGTCTACCCGCCGGAGACGCTGCAGCAAATCGTCCGAATAGCCAAGGAATACGATCTTTTTCTTATCTTCGACGAGACCTACATCAACATGGTCTACAACGGAAAGACGACGGTCCCCCTCTCCGACATCATCGAGGACGTCCCAGGCTTCAGCATGAAGGGTATCTCCAAGGAGTTCCCCTGGCCCGGGGCGCGGTGCGGGTGGATAGAGGTGTACAACGCCCACCGGGACGAGACCTTCGCCCGTTACATCGATATCATCCTCAAGCAGAAGATGTCCGAGGTGTGCTCCACCACCCTGCCCCAGATCTCCATCCCCCTCATCATGGAACACCCCGAGTACAAAAACTATCTCAACGAAAGGATCCGTCACTACGAGCGCCTGTCGAACATCGCCTACAACCTCCTCAAGGACGTCCCCTGCCTCATCGTCAACAAGACCAACGGCGCCTTCTACATGACGGCCGTCTTCAACGAGGCCTTCCTGAACAACCGCCAGACCCTCCCCATAAGACACCGGGAGGTCAAGGAGTTCGTGGAAGAGCTCGTCAGCCAGAAGATCGAGCTGGACAAACGCTTCGTCTATTACCTCCTGGCCTCGACGGGTATCTGCGTCGTTCCCCTCACCTCCTTCTTCACGAACCTCCAGGGGTTCCGCATGACCCTCCTGGAGAAGGATGAGGCGAAGTTCGAACAGATCGTCAAGACCATCGCCGAAAAGGTGGTGGAGTACATAGACTCTTCCCGCTGACCCGATCACGCGACCATGGCGACCCCCGGGCTCCCCGGGGGTTTTTGTTTGTGATTGCAAATGACGGCCTCTTGGCGTATGGGCTTCACCATATCCGGCCAAGGAGGATGGGTCCATGAAGGTGCAGTGCCTGGGAGCGGCCCGTACGGTCACGGGTTCCTGTTTCGTCGTCACGACGGGGGAAAACCGTTTCGCCGTCGATTGCGGTCTCCACCAGGGTGGGGCGGAGACGGAGAGGCGAAACTGGCAGATCGGCCCCTACCGGCCCGGCGAGCTGGACTTCATCCTCATCACCCATGCCCACCTGGATCACACGGGTCTCCTGCCGCGCCTCGTCGCCGCCGGTTACCGGGGACCCGTCTATGCCACCCCGCCCACGGCGGATCTCCTCAAGATCATGCTCCTCGACAGTGCCCACATCCAGGAGATGGAGGCCCTCTGGAAGAGCAGAAAAAGGCTCCGTCACGGCGAGAAGGGCGTGGATCCCCTCTATACCATATCGGACGCCGAGAAGACCCTGGGGCTCATCAAGACGGTCCGTTATGAAGAGTCCCTTAACCCCTGCCGGGGCGTGAAGGTGACTTTCCGTGACGCCGGGCACATCTTGGGTGCCGCCCTCCTCGACATGGAAGTGGAAGAGGACGGGATCACCACGAGGACCATCTTTTCCGGCGACATAGGACGTCCCGCCCAGCTCATCGTCAAGGACCCGGTGACGCCCGGGGAGGCCGATTTTCTCTTCATGGAGTCCACGTACGGCAACCGGGACCATAAAAGCGAAAAGGACAGCCTCGACGAGCTGGCCGAGGCCGTGTCATACAGCTACAGCCGCGGCGAGAAGGTCATCATTCCCGCCTTCGCCGTGGAGAGGACTCAGGAGATGATATACTGTTTCCATCTCCTCGACAGAGACGGACGCCTGCCCAAGGACATGCCCGTCTATGTCGACAGCCCCCTGGCGATCCAGGCCACGGAGATCTTCCGCCGCTGGGCCGAATACTTCGACGACGAGGCCCAGGCCCTGCTGAAAGCACATGAAGACCCCCTGACCCTGCCCCAGCTGCGCCTCACGCGAACCACCTCCGAATCCATCGGGATCAATGAAACCCCCGGGCCGGCCGTGGTCATCTCCGCCAGCGGCATGGCCGACGCGGGTCGGATAAAACACCACCTGCGCCACAATCTCTGGCGGGAAGGCGCCAGTGTCGTCTTCGTCGGTTTCCAGGCCCAGGGCACCACGGGACGAAGGATCGTGGAGGGGGCACAGCGGGTGCGCATCTTCAACGAAGACGTGGCCGTCAAGGCAAGGATCTTCACCATCAACGGCTTCTCCGCCCACGCGGGGCAAAGCCAACTCATCCGTTGGCTCGGCAACTTCACCTCCCCGAGGCTCCAGGTCTTTCTCGTCCACGGTGAACACACGGCCCAACTGGCCTTGGCGGAGAAGATCAGGGAGACCTACGGACTGCCAGTCTTGATCCCCGACCATCTCGAGGAATTGACCCTCAAGAAGGGCGAGATCCCGGCGCGGATACCCGCCGCGGAGAGAGCGGCACCCCCCGTGAACTGGCAAGAGGTTCTCGAAGGACTGGCCGCCGCCGTCGAAGATCTCCGCTGCCACCGGGCCGCCCTCGAGGCCTTGCCCCGTGAGGAACAGCTCCTCCTCCGGGAGAGGATCGAATCGCTCATGCCCTTCCTGTCACGATACAGGGCCTGAACGGAGTCGATTGAACCCCCCCTCGGGCCTACTCGTAGTGGAAATCGGCGATGATGTGGAGACGGGAGATCTTCATGGCGGCGGGGAGGGGATCGAAGGGGGCGGCGGACCGGACGACGCGCAAGGCCCCTTCGTCCAAGAGGGGAAACCCCGATGAGGAGGCCACGAAGTAATCCACCAACCCGCCCCGGTCGTCGATGGAAAACCGGACGGTGGCCACACCCTTCTCACCCTTGGCGACGGCCACTTCCGGGTAGATCCATCGTTCCTCGATCCTCCTTTTGACCTTCATCAGATAGTCCCGATAGCGGCGGTCGCCGCCGTCCATGCGAACAACGGCCTCCCTGGGCGCCCCCCCGGACGGCTTTGCCACGGCGTCCGTTTCCTTGGCCTCCTGCTGGGAGGGCGTTTCCGCCTCGGGGACGTAAGGCTGGAGATCAACCCTCATGACCTGTCCCGTAACCGTCACCCCCTGAGGCAGATCGGCCGTCAGGGGTATGGCAAGGACGCACAAGTGGGCGGCGGCGGAGACCAGCGCGGCGACGATGAACGGCCTATGTCTTTTCCCTGCCTTCATAAACTCACCCGAATATAGATAAAGGGCGAGGGAAATTCAACGCCCGATCTTGACTTTGCCGCCCGTCTCCCCTACCATCGGTCCCTATGATTGAAACGGCCTCTCAAGTCCTCAAGGGAATCCACGTCAAAGATCTCGTCGATATAGTTATCCTGACGGTCATGATATCGGCCCTCCTTGTCTGGTTCAAGAAAAGGGCCTCCCGCTTCGTCCTCATCGGGATCAGCGTCTTGGGTGTGATCTACTTCCTCGCCCGGTCTTTCCACCTTTACCTCACCACGCAGGTCCTCCACGGCTTCTTCGCCATCTTCCTCTTCGTGGTGGTGGTGATCTTTCAGGAGGATCTGCGGCGTCTCTTCGAACGACTGGCCCTCATCGGCCCCTTCGGCAAGAGCCGCCGCATAAATGATCCCGATCGGGCCGATCGGTCGGACGCGATCGTCGGGGCCGTCGAAAACATGGCCAGGAAAAAAATCGGGGCCCTCATCGTGATCAAGGGCAGGGACCCCTTGGATCGCCACCTCACGGGCGGTGTCGCCCTTGACGGCCTCGTCAGCCAGCCCCTTCTGGAAAGCATTTTCGATCCCCACAGTCCCGGACACGACGGGGCCGTAATCGTCGAGGGGCCGCGCATCTCCCGTTTCGGTTGCCACCTGCCCCTCTCCACCTCGGCGGACACAACGGGACGCCGCGGCCTCCGCCACACGGCGGCCCTCGGCCTCGCCGAACGCTCCGACGCCTTGTGCATCGTCTGTTCCGAGGAACGAGGAACCATCTCGATCGCCCGTGGTGAAACCATCGAGACCTTGAGCAGGGCGCAGGACCTCAGAGACATCCTGAAAGGCGTCACCGGTCAGGAGCCTGCCTCGAGGAAGACCTCGTGGGTGGGGACGTGGCTGAGAAAAAACACCCGGGAAAAGGCCATCGCCTTCGGCCTGGCCTGTCTATTGTGGGTCATGTTCGGATACCAGCGGGAACCGGTTTACCGGGAATTCCCGGTCCCCATAGAATACGCCAACGTCACAGGCGACATCGTCATCGAAGAGGCCAAAACGCCTTTCATCCGCGTCGTTCTCGCCGGTTCGCCCCATTCCTTCGACCTTATCAATCCCCAGCAGTTGAAGATCTCCCTGAACATGTCCCAGGTGCGGGAAGGATCCCAGGAAATGATGTTGACGCGGGACATGGTCCGCGGCCTCCCTTCGGATCTCACCGTCGCGTCCATGACGCCCGTCTCCGTCACCGTCAGCGCCAGACGCCTCGTAAACGCCGTCCTCCCCGTGGAGGTAGTGACGAAGGGCAAACCACCCGACAGGATCGCCATCACCAAGATCACCGTGCACCCTTCCACTATCCAGGTCCTGTTACCCCAGGGTCCGCAGGCCGGCCGACCCCCCCTCCAGACCTATCCCGTCGATCTCTCCCAGATCAGGGAATCTACCAGCCTGGAGGTCCCCCTACTTTTGCCCCCCAACATCGTTTTTGCGAAAGACAAGAAACCCGTGGTACGGGTAACGGTGACCGTCCGGGCAAGAAGGCCCTGACAGCCCGGAAGCGAACGGCGCCGATGCAAAAGGGCTTGTGCGGGTATCGAGAATAGAATATAGGAGTGTCAAAACATTCAGGGAGGACGAGAAAATGAGCGTGTTCAGGGGCAGCGATATCGTGGAATTCGCCATCCGCGTGGAAGAAAACGGGGAGAACTTTTACCGGTACGCCATTCAGCTCGCCAAGGACGAGGAAACGAAGAAGATGTTTTCCCTCCTGGCGGACCAGGAGAAACAGCATCAGAAGGTCTTTCGCCGCATCTTCGCCGCCATGGAGAAATACACCCCCCCCGAGACATACGACGGCGAATACGCCGCCTATCTCCACAACTACATCGACGGGAACGTGATCTTCGACAAGAAGGCCCTGGACGAAGAGTTCGCCAAGATCAAGGACGTGGCGGCGGCGTTGGATTTCGCCATCAAGAGGGAGCTGGACTCGATGCTCTACTACCACGAGATCAAGCGTCTGGTGCCGGAGAACGAGCACACCGTCATCGAGGACATCATCGAGGAAGAGAGGAAACACTTCAAGGGCCTCTCCAAACTTCGTCAACGGTACGTCAAATAAGAGGGGCCCATGAGCGGAGGCGATACCCAGGGCCGGGTATTCTACCGAAACCTGAGGAAGGTTTATCCCGTCGCGGCCCGCGGGGAGGGCATCTATATCTATGATACGGAAGGGAAGGCCTACATAGACGGTTCCGGCGGGGCGGCCGTGGCCTCCATAGGCCACGGCGTCAAGGAGATCGCCTCGGCCATGGCGGCCCAGCTCGACCTCCTCGCCTTCTGTCACGGTTCCCAGTTTACCTCCCGGGCGGCCGTCGACCTGGCGGAGAAGCTCCTGGCCATGTCACCGCCGGGGATGAACCGGGTGTACTTTCTCTCGGGCGGTTCCGAGGCCGTGGAGACGGCCGTCAAAATGGCCCGCCAGTACCAGTCGGACCGGGGCAAACCAACGAAATACAAGGTCATTTCGAGGTGGACCAGTTTCCATGGCAATACCCTGGGGGCCCTGGCCCTTGGGGGTCACACGGGGAGGAGGCGCTATTACCTACCCCTGATCCCCCATACGCCACACATCGTCCCGGCTTACTGCTACCGCTGTCCCTACGGAAGGACACCGGAGACGTGCCGTCTCGAATGCGCCGACGCCCTGGAGGAGGCGATCCTCTACGAGGGGCCCGACTCCGTGTCGGCCTTCCTGGCCGAACCTGTCGTCGGGGCCACCGCCGGCTGCCTCGTCCCCAAGGACGGTTACTTCCAGCGTATCCGGGAGATCTGCGACCGTTACGACTGTCTCCTCATCGCCGACGAGGTCATGACGGGCATCGGCCGGACGGGTAGAAACTTCGCCCTCGATCATTGGGGGGTGAGACCGGACATGATCGTCTGCGCCAAGGGCCTCGGGGCGGGCTACTATCCCATCAACGCCGTGGTGACGACGGAGGAGATCCACCGGGTGATCAAGGAAGGCAACGGGATTTTCGTCCACGGCCACACCTACAGCCAGAACCCCCTGGGGTGCGCCGCCGCCCTGGCGGTCCTCGCCTACATCGAAAGACACGACCTGGTGAGGAGGTCCGCCGAGATGGGCGCCTATCTCCTCGAGGGACTGCGCCGTCTGGAAGAAATTCCCATCGTCGGCGACGTCAGGGGTCTGGGTCTCTTCGCCGGCGTGGAGTTCGTCGTCGACAAGGAGAAGAAGACCCCCTTCGACCCCTCCCTGAAGGTCAACACCGTCATCGCCAACAAGGCCTTCGCCAAGGGGCTCATCGTCTACCCGGGCGGGGGAGGCGCCGATGGCATCCGGGGGGACCATGTCCTCATCGCGCCCCCCTTCACCATCGAGGAAGGACAGATCGACACCCTCGTCGAGATCCTCGGCGAGGCCGTCCTGGAAACGGAACGGGACCTGAGACGATAGATGGACAAGGTCATCATCACCGCCGCCATTACGGGGAGCCGCATGATGAGGGACGTGGCCCCTTATATCCCCATCACACCCGAGGAGATCTTCCTGTCCGCCTACGAGGCCTGGCAGGCGGGGGCCGCGATCTGCCACCTCCATGTCCGGGACCCGGAAACGGGTCTCGGGAGCCAGGACGTGGGGCTTTTCCGCCGGGTGGTGGAACCCCTGAGGGAAAAGACGGACTTGATCCTGAGCCTCACCACCAGCGGCATACCGGGCCGGAACCTCCCCGTGGAGGAGAGACTGGCCCCCCTGTGCCTGAAACCGGAACTCGCCTCCTTCGACGCCGGTTCCATCAACTTAGGGGGCGACGTCTTCATCAACACCCCCGATTTCCTCGATCGGGCGGCGGCGGCCATGAAAGAGGCGGGGGTGAAACCGGAGATCGAGATCTTCGACCTGGGCATGATGGTGACGGCCCTCAGGATGAGGAAGGAGGGAAAACTGGAGGATCCCCTCCACTTTCAGTTCGTCATGGGCACCCCCTGGGGGGCGCCGGCCACCCCCAAGGCCCTCCTTCACCTCCACGACCATCTTCCGGAAAGGTGCACCTGGTCCGTCATCGGTATCGGCAGCGGCCACCTCCCTATGGCCATGATGGGCCTCATCATGGGGGGTCACATCCGGGTGGGAATGGAGGACAATATCTACCTGCGCCGCGGCGTCCCGGCCAAGACCAACGCCGAACTGGTGGAGCGGGTCGTGCGCCTGGCCCGGGAGTACGGCCGGGAGATCTCGACCCCCGCCGAGGCCCGCTCCCTTTTGCACCTGCCCCCCTTCAAGCGGTGAAGGTAAAGATCGCCCTCTGCCAGATGAAGGTGGCCGCCGCGGACCCGGAGGCCAACCTTGCCAAGGCGGAAAAGTTCGTCGCCGAGGCCGCCGCCGGGGGCTGCACCCTGATCTGCTTCCCCGAGATGTGGACCACGGGCTTCAACTGGCATTTCAACGCCTCCTTTGCCCCGGACCACGGCGCCGTCGCGGCGAGGATCGGGGCCCTGGCCGCGGCCGGCGGTCTCTGGATCGGCGGATCCTTCTTGGAATTGGACGAACGTTCCCGCCCGGCCAACACCTTCGTTCTCTTCGACGCCCAGGGGAGGCGGGCGGCCGTCTACCGCAAGACCCACCTCTTCACCTTCATGGGCGAGGAGCGTCACATGGCCGCCGGGGAGCGCCTCACGGCGGTAGAGACGCCCTGGGGGAAGACGGGGCTCGCCGTCTGTTACGACCTGCGTTTCCCGGAACTCTTCCGCACCTACGCCCTCTCGGGGGTGGGACTCTGCCTCCTTCCCGCCGCCTTTCCCCATCCCCGCCTCCAACACTGGCGGATCCTCACCAGGGCCCGGGCCATCGAGAACCAGATGTTCTTCGCCGCCGTTAACCAGGTGGGCGAAGAGGCGATCCCCCGGCAGGGCAGGACGGTATACTTCGGTCACTCCTGCATCATCGACCCGTGGGGTGAAACGCTGGCCGAGGCGGGAGAAGATGAGGAGACCCTCGTTGTCGCCGACATAGACTTGGAACGGGTGGAGGAGATCCGTAACCGCATGCGGGTCCTGAAGGATCGGAGACCGGAGTTGTACAGGCTTTCCTGACGGCGCAGCCGGACCGTCAGCCCTTGAGCCCGTACTTCTTGAGCTTGTATCTCAGCATCCGTTCGCTGATCCCCAGCATCTCCGCCGCCCGGGTCTGATGATAGCCCGACTTCTCCATGGCCTCGACGATCATGGTCCGCTCCAGGTCCTCGATGGAACTCCTCAGGGAGCCCTCGGGCCGTTTCCCCGGTTCACCGCCGTAGAGCATGTCCTCCCCGAAGGGAAGATCCTCGATGGAGATCACGGGATCCCTCGATATCACCACCGCCCTCTCCATGATGTTCTCCAACTCGCGGACGTTTCCTGGGTAGTCGTACTTGATGAGGAGGTCCTGGGCCTCGGAACTGATGCCGACGATGTTCTTGCCGTTCTCCCGGGCGAAACGTTTCAGGAAATAATCGATGAGCAGCGGTATGTCTTCCCTCCGTTCCCTCAGGGGTGGGATCTGCATGACCACCACATTCAGGCGGTAGTAGAGATCCTCCCGGAAGGCCCCCTCCTTGACCCTCCCCTCCAGGTCGCGGTTGGTGGCGCTGATGATCCTCACATCCGAACGGATCGTCGCGTTTCCACCCAGGCGCTGAAATTCCCGGTCCTGCAGGAAGCGCAGGAGCTTGACCTGGACGGAGGGGGTCAGTTCGGCCACCTCGTCCAGGAAGAGGGTCCCGCCGTCCGCCTCCTCGCAACGCCCGATGCGGCGGGACGTGGCCCCCGTGAAGGCGCCCCGCTCGTGGCCGAAGAGCTCGCTCTCGAGGAGATTCTCGTGGAGGGCCCCGCAATTGACGGCCAACATCGGCTTACCCGAGCGGGGGCTCAGGTTGTGGATGAGGCGGGCCATGAGTTCCTTTCCCGTCCCGCTCTCCCCCTGGATGAGGACCGTCGCCCTGCTCGGGGCGACACGACCGGCCAGGTTGATCAGGGCCTCCATCCTGGGGCTGCGGGTGATGATCCTATCCGTCGTCACCCCCTTCTCCCGGAGCTCCTTCCTCAGGATCTCGTTCTCCCGGATGAGGATCCGCCGCTCCGCCACCCTCTCGAGGAGGAGGAGGAGCTCGTCGAAGTCCACGGGCTTGGTGATGTAATCGAGGGCCCCGGCCTTCATGGCCTCCACGGCCGTCTCGATGGTCCCGTAGGCCGTGATTATCACCACGTCGATCTCCGGGTTGATGTCCCGGACGGCCTTGAGGACCTCCATCCCATCCATACCCGGCATCTTGTAGTCCAGGAGGATGACGTCGAAATGGTGGTTCCTTACCGCCTGGAGCCCCGTCTCGCCGTTTTCCGCCTCTTTGACCTCGTAGCCCTCCCGGGAGAGAAAATCCCTCAGCATCTCCCGCTGAGACTTACCGTCCTCGACGATCAGGATATGGAGTTTCTTCATGTCCTTGGCCTTCTTTCCGGACTTCCTATGCCTTTCCAGGGAGGAGGATCTCGAAGACCGTTCCCTCGCCCTTGCGACTTGAGACACGGATCTCGCCGCCGTGACCGCGGATGATCTCATGGGCCAGGGGCAGTCCCAATCCCAGACCCTTTTCCTTCGTCGTGTACTCGGGGCTGAAGATCCTCTCCACTTCTTCCTCCGTCATCCCGCACCCCGTGTCGGCGATACGGACCGAGACCCACCCCCCCCTCGCTTCCGCCACCTCCAGAGACACCCGCCCCCCGCCGTCCATGGACTCCATGGCGTTCTTGATGAAGTTGAGGAAGGCCTGCTGGAGCTTGTCCACGTCCATGGGGATCACGGGAGAGGCGGCGGGCCAGGAGGTCTCTAATCTTATACCCCTGGTTTCGGCCTCTTCGGTCACCAGGCTCACGATCTTCTGGAGGACCTCGACGAGGGGGAACTCCCGGAGATCGAGGCGCCGGCTGCGGGAAAAGGTGAGAAATTCCTCGATGATACCGTTGAGACGCCTTATCTCGTCCCTGATGACCGTCACGAGGCGCGCGAATTCCTCGTCTTGACCTCCTCCCTTCAGCACGTAATCCCTCTGCAGGCGCTGGGTAGCCATACTGATGGCGTTGAGGGGGTTCCTGATCTCGTGGGCCACGCCCGCGGCGAGTTGACCCAGGGCGGAGAGACGCTCCGCCTTTTCCAGACGCCTCTCCATGGCCACGATACCGGCCAGGTGACGATTCTGGTTGGTATAGAGGAGCCAGAGGGACAAGAGAGCGATCAAGATCGTCAGGCCCATGTAGATGAAGACATTCTGTCGGTTGTCCGCCAGGATCTTCTCCGCCCCTTCCCGGTCGAGGCCCAGGCGGAAGATGCCGGCGAGTTGCCCGTTCAGGACCAAAGGGGCGGCCACATCGAGGATCTGTCGTTCGAGATAGACTACCTTGCGGCTCGTGACGGCCCTGCGACCGGCCAGGATCTCCCCCGTCTCCATTTCCCCCGGTGACCACGGTTCGGGGACCTGTCCCGACTGGGCCACGACCCGTTCCTTGAGGTCGAGGACCATGAAATAGGACAAACCCTGACCCTTCCCCTCGCCGAGTTCGGAGATGGCCTTGTCGATGGAGACCTTTATGCCCCAGAAACGCAGGCCCTCGGGGTCGAGGGCGACGATGACCGTCCCGCTCCCGTCTCGCCTCTTGAGGGCCACGAAACCGATCTTGCCCGTCGCTCCCCACTTCTGGAGCATGTCGATCGTCAGCTCCCCCCTGCCCGGGTGCGGGGCAATCCCGTCGTCCCAGTAATCATCAGGCAGATCACGACTCATGAACACCAGACGGCCCTGCTTGTCCAAAACGGCTATGACCAGGACCCGCTTTTCGTCGGCATACCTCCGGAGGTACTCCTCACTGAGGCGGTCCGCCTTCCAGCGGTTGTCCACCTCCCGGCCGATCTCCACCAGGGCGGAAATGAGGAGTTTCTGGGGCGAATAGGGCTGGTCCAGGCCGGTGGAGGGTTGGGTCTTCTCGCGCCGTGAGGCCTCCACGAGGTTGCCGAGATTCTCTTGGGCCAGCCTCTGGACGACACCGGTTATACCCAGGGCCCTGTCTTCCAAAAAACCGACGAGGGTGCGATCGAGCCGCTGAAGGTCCAGCATGCCCATGATCAGGATGAGGATGATAAAAACGGCACAGACGATGGCCACCGCCAGGGGCTGGATCAAGGGCCGCTCCCCCTTCCCGGCCTTCTCCATCTTCTCCTTGTTCGTCTTATCGACCATCACCCATCGCCTATTTTCCCGCCCCGTCCCCCGGGATCCCTCCGGAAAGACCCCGGCCGACGCCCCCTTTCGGGGAGGACGGACCTTGCCCTTGCCGCCGGCGGGGGGGCATCATAAGGGATACGGAACAGTTGTCAACCCTTTTCCCCTCTCGACAAGAACGTCGGCATCGTTCCGACAATCTTTGCCGCCCCGGCATCGTCAAGGGGGACAACCCCCGCCAAATGATAAAAATTTACATATAATGTCAAGTGCTTAGTAACCCTCACTCCCCGGGCGCCAGGTGGCACGATCTATGCTAATTTAACAATTCAAAAGACGGTCCCTCCCGGTCGAGACAAAGGGCATGGCCGACCGGGGGAAAGAAGATAAAACAGACCAAGGAACATCAACCTCCTGAACGGCGGGGAGATCTCAGCGATCTCCCCTTTTTCTTGTCCGTGCGGCCCTGCCCCCTTTTCATTCATTGCGGGGAGGGGGGCCGCCGCGCCTCTTGCGCCAATAGGAAAGGCGCTCACGAACGGTCTGCTCGTAGCCCCGGTTCGTGGGTTCGTAAAACCGCGCCTTACCCTTCAGTTCGGGCGGCAGGTATTCCTGGGGCGCCAGGGCCTCATCGAAATCATGGTCGTATAGATAACCCTCCCCGTATCCCAATCCCTTCATCAATCCCGTGGGGGCGTTGCGGATGTGGAGGGGCACGGGCAGAGATCCCGTCTCGCGGATCAATCCCCGCACCCGCCCGTAGGCCCGCAAGAGGGCATTGCTCTTCGGCGCCGTGGCCAGGTAAACGGCCGCCTGGACCAGGGCCAGCTCTCCTTCCGGCGAACCGAGAAACCGATAGGCCTCGGCGGCGGCCAAGGCCACCGTCAGGGCCCGTGGATCGGCGTTACCCACATCCTCCGAGGCGAAACGGACCATGCGCCGCGCGACGTAGAGGGGGTCCTCCCCCGCCTCGAGCATCCTCGTCAACCAGTACACGGCGGCGTCGGGGTCGCTTCCCCTCATGCTCTTGTGGAAGGCGGAGATGAGGTTGTAGTGTTCCTCCCCTCCCTTGTCGTAGAGGAGGGTCTTTTTCTGGATCGCCTCTCCCACGGCGTCTTTCGTGATGACCTTCCCCCGGGCGAGGGTGGCGGCGATCTCGAGGGTGTTGAGGGCGACGCGGGCGTCCCCGTCGGCGGCCCTCACCAAGGTGGTCAGGGCGTCTTCCCCCCACCGGAGACCCAGCCCCCCCAGTCCCCTCTCAACGTCGGCGAGGGCCCTGTTCACTATCGCCGCCAGTTCCTCCTCCGTGAAGGGTTTCACGACCAGGACACGGCAGCGGGAGAGGAGGGGGGCGATCACCTCGAAGGAGGGGTTTTGGGTGGTAGCCCCGATGAGGGTGATGAGGCCGCTCTCCACGTGGGGAAGGAAGGCGTCCTGCTGGGCCTTGTTGAAGCGGTGGATCTCGTCCACGAAGAGGACGGTCTTTCTCTTTTCTTCCCTTCTCGCCCTCCCCGCCTCCTCCACGACGGCCCTGATTTCCTTCACACCGGAGAGGACGGCGGAGAAGCTGAGGAACAGGGATCGGGTCTCTCCCGCGATCAGGCGGGCCAGGGTCGTCTTTCCCGATCCCGGGGGGCCCCAAAAGATCATGGAGAAGAGGCGTTCCTCTTCGATGGCCCGCCTCAGGACGGCGCCCGGGGCGAGGAGATGCCCCTGCCCGATATACTCGTCGAGACGGCGCGGTCTCATCCGATCCGCCAGGGGGCGGTATGAAGAATCGGGGGTGAGTCCTGCCGTCACGGATCCCCGCCCTGTTCTCTCACTCTTTTCCGCGCCGCCTCGATCATCTCGAGGAGGGTCATCATCTTGTCCTTCGGAGGCCGGTTCAGGAATCTCTCCCAGAGCGCGGGCCCCAGGGACTCCCTCAGGAACGCCTGAACGTTGAACCTGGAGCCCCAGCACTCCACCACCCGCGTGCAGGGGAGATCCAGGGCCTCCCTGCGACAGTACGAGAAGGTGACCTCGTGACCCAGGCGGGGGCAACGGCTGACGAGGTGATCGTATCTCTCCCCGTTTTTGTCCATGAGCGTGGCTTAGGGAAAAAAAAGAGGGCCGTCAAGGGGAAATCCCCGACGGCCCCTCCAACTTACCGTTATTTTCCGAAGGGTCGTCTTTTTTTCCTATTGGGCCTTGGGGAAATCGGCGATGGCCTTCAGGGCCCTCTCGATCTCCTCGTCCGGGAGCTCGTAGGGGAGGAGTTTTCCGGCGAAATAGGCCTCGTAGGAGGCCAGATCGACCAGCCCGTGGCCGCTCCAGTTGAAAAGTATCACCTTCTCCTTGCCCTCCTCCCGGGCCCGCCGCGCCTCGTCCACGACGGCGGCGATGACGTGGTCCGTCTCCGGCGCCGGTATGTAACCCTCGGCCCTGGCCCAGTTCACGCCCGCCTCGAAGGTCTCCAGCTGGTGGTAGGCCCTGGCCTCGATGATCTGTTCCTTCACGAGATGGCTGATGATGGGGGCCATGCCGTGGTAGCGGAGTCCCCCGGCATGGATCGGCGCCGGGACGTAATCGTGGCCCAGGGTGTACATGGGCAACAGGGGGGTGGTCTTGGCCAGGTCGCCGAAATCGTAGGCGAAGGGTCCCCTGGTCATGGTGGGGCAGGAGGTCGGCTCCGCCCCGACGATGCGGATGTCCCGTCCCTCGATCTTGTCCCGGACGAAGGGCAGGGCGATACCGGCGAAGTTGCTCCCGCCGCCGGCACATCCCAGAACGACGTCGGGGTATTCGCCGATGGCCTCCAACTGCTTGCGGGCCTCGAGACCGATGATCGTCTGATGGAGCAGGACGTGATTGAGGACACTGCCCAAGGAATAACGGGCGTTGGGACGGGACAGGGCGTCCTCGATGGCCTCGCTGATGGCGATACCGAGGCTCCCCGGCGAATCGGGGTGTTGTTCCAGGACGTTGCGTCCCGCCGCCGTCACTTCACTGGGGCTGGGGATGCACTGGGCCCCCCACGTCTCCATCATGAGGCGCCGATACGGCTTCTGCTCGTAGCTCACCTTCACCATGAAGACCCGGCACGTCAGGCCGAACATGCTGCAGGCCATGCTCAGGGCGCTGCCCCACTGGCCGGCGCCCGTCTCCGTCGAGAGGCTCTCGATGCCGAAGACCTTGTTGTAATAGGCCTGGGGGACGGCGGTGTTGGGCTTGTGGGAACCGGCGGGGCTCAGACCCTCGTTCTTGTAGTAGATCCGCACGGGGGCGTCGAGGAAACGCTCGAAATTGACGGCCCGGCAGAGGGGGGTGGGTCGCCAGATGAGATACTTTTCCAGGACCGCCTCCGGGATCTCTATCCACCGCTGGTCGCTCACCTCCTGCTCGATGAGGTTCATGGGGAAGATGGGCGCCAGGTCCTCGGCCTTCACCGGCTCGCCCGTGGCGGGGTGGAGGGGGGGAAGCATGGGTTTCGGGAGATCCGGCAGGATGTTGTACCAGGCCTTGGGGATCTCCTCATCGGGTAGGGTGACCTTGATCCTCTTCATGTGCTCTCTCCTTTTTCAAAAAACTTCGTCCGTTAAAACAAAGGCCATGGGGGATACCCCCATGGCCTGTCTTTCCCTCTCGGTCATGGGAGTTCCTACCCTGCCCATGACCCGTAAACCTACGGAACCTCTATGGGCAGACCTTATAGGCCCGCCACCACCAAGAGAGGTTCCTGTTGACCACGCCGTAATTCATGACCGCCCTTTAGCAAGGGACTCAAGAATTGTCAAGGTTTTTTCGATACCTCACATCTCCATCTTCGCGAGGAATCCCTTGTCCCGGCGGTACCAGAGATTGGGGGCCACACGGTAGAGGAAACGGGAGAAGGGGCCGATGAACTCCTTGGTCCGGCGGTCGAACTGGCAGGCCTCGATGATCATCTCCCTCATGTCCCTCTTGTTGCCCCCCTCGTTGAAGAGCTTGTAGGCGCAATTGAAGAGGGGACTGTACATGTTCTTCTTCTCGAGGAACCGGTGGACGTTGCGGATGGTGTTGGGACCCTCGGGGGTGCCGTCGATGCGCTCCAGGACCCGGAGGTGGGTGTCGATGGGGTTGCCGTTGTAGAGCTCGAAGAAAAATTTCCCGTAACGGTAATTCTTGCTCGCCATGGAGGAGACGGTCACGTACATGTCCCCCACGCCCGCCTGGCTCTGAAAGGCCTGGAAACTGCCCCCGAGGAGCATGGACAGGGAGCGGATCTCCACGCCCGCTCTCGCGAAGATCGTGCCGGGTATGGAATCGCCCAGATCGAGGGAATCGGCCATGCCCTTGATGTTGGCCACGACGTTCTTCAAAGACCCGCAGGCCTCGACCCCCACGATGTCGAAGTTGTAATAGGAACTCAATTCCCGGCGGTTGAAGCGGATCAATTCCTCCCTGATCATCATGGCGGTCTGCTTCTTGCCGGCCACGGTGACGCAGACGGGCCGCCCGATGGCGATATCCACATCGAAGAAGGGACCGCCGATGCAGACCAGATCGAACTTGTGCCTGATGTCACCCAGGTAGTGGCGGATCAGCTGGGAGGGGGTGATGAGCTCCCTCGTGATCTCGTCCGAAGTCAGGCCCTTGATGGGCGAGATGAGACACGTTTCACCGGGTTTTCTCTCCAAAAGGGGCTTGAGGTAATTGAGGAAGGAGGGCAGCTTGTCCATGGTCAGGGCCAGGACGATGAGATCGTTGTCCTCGACGACCCGCTCCAGATCGTTGGTCGCGTGGACCTTGGGCCCCAGACGGGGGACGTTGTCCATACCCCCGAGGATGCGGGCCAGGTCCTGGGTCAGGTGGCGGGGATTGAGACGTTCCTTGTTTATGGCCCGGCAGAGCTCCCCGCTGTGGTAATAGATGGTAACCCGCTTGTTGTCCCGGCTGAACTTGTAGGCGAAGGCCGTCCCGAGACGTCCGGGCCCGATGATGGCGATCCTCGTCGTGTCGAGCTGGGAAATCATGGGGCATCCTTAGCGGAAAAAAGGGCCATCGTCAAACGATATTGGCCCCTTGGGACGTCGATGCCCCGTCGGAGTTGGGTCAGCGGACCTCCACCAGCTTCTTGGCCTTCAGGTAGACGGCCCGGGGGCCGTCACCGACGACGGTGAGGGATACATCGGAAAAACCGGCCTTCGACACCATCTCCCCCAATTCGTCGGGGCTGTAGTTCCTCAAACCCCAGGGAGGGGGGAGCCCGAATCTCCTGAGATAACGGAGGGCGACTTGGAGCCGTTCGAAGATCCCCATCCCCCAATCGGTGTAGACGATGACGATGATCAGGCCGTTGTAACGGAGGCAGCGGTGGCTCTCCCTCAGGACCCGCCGGGGATCGGAGACGGTGTTCATCACGTTGGCCATGAGGACGGTGTCGAAGGCGGTGGGGGGAAAGGGGCTTTTCTCACAGTCGGCCCTGCGGAAGGTGACGTTCCACTGACCGGCGAGACGTCGCCGGGCCATGGCGAGCATTTCCTCCGAGATATCCGTGGCGGTGACACAACGGGCGGCGGAAAGGACCTGGGCCGTGAAATAACCCGTCCCGCAGCCCCACTCGAGCAACCCCCCCAGGTCCCTCTCCCCGGCAAGGATCCGGGCGACGTCCCTGCGGAGGTCTCCGCCCACGACGTAGTCGGCCCCCTCGTCATAGGAAGAGGCGAAACGCCCCCAATAGTCAAACTCCCCAAACCCCTTGTCCATAAATGTAATTTAGGGCATCCCCGCGCCACCGTCAATTTACCCGTTGCGCCCGGGGGAATCCATGGGCTATAGAACCGGCGAGGCTCCTTTAAGGATATCCCCATTTTTCGCCCCACCGGGAAAAAAGGAGGAGAAACCATGAGCAGAATCGTCCCGGCCGCCGCGGCGGCATGTTTTTTCCTTTTCGCCCTCGCCGGAGGCGCCTCCGGCGCCCAGGACCTGAAACCCATCCCCCTCTTCAAACCCCGCGTGGAAGGCGGGCGGCTCCTCCTGAGCGCCCTGAAGGACCGGCGATCTTCCCGGGAGTTCAGCCCCAAAAAACTGCCCCTGAGGGTCGTCTCCCACCTCCTGTGGTGCGCCTGGGGGGTCAACCGCCCCGAGTCGGGGAAGAGGACGGCACCCTCGGCCCTGAATCGGCAGGAGATGGATGTCTACGTGATCACGGCCGAGGGGGTGTACCTCTATGACGCCGCGGCCAATCTCCTGAGGCCCGTCGTCGCCGGCGACATCAGGGCGAAGGTGGGACGCCAACCCTTCCTGGGCGAGGCCCCCATGGTCCTTCTCTACGTGGCCGATCTCGCCCGCATGGGAAACATGAGCGACGATGTAAAAATAACGGCCGCCGCCGTGAGCACGGGCAGCATCATCCAGAACGTCTATCTCTACTGCGCCTCCGAAGGCCTCAATACCGTGGCCGTCGGCTCCGTGGACCGCGACGGCCTCAAGACGCTCATGAACCTCCGCCCGGAGCAGCGGGTGATGATGGCCCAGTGCGTCGGTTATCCCAAGTCGGTCCGTTGACCTTTTCCGTTGGCCATGGTCTGGGATCTCATGGCCGACGGGGTCGTGATCGTCCACGGCCTCTTCATCCTGTTCGTCGCCTTCGGCGGCCTGCTGGCCCTCCGTCGACGGCGGTGGATCTATCTCCACATCCCGGCGGTAATCTGGGGGATCCTGGTCGAGGCGATCGATCTGACCTGCCCCCTCACCCCCCTGGAGAACACCCTGCGGCGCCTGGCGGCGACGACGGGCTACCAAGGGGGCTTCATCGATCACTACCTGATCCCCGTCATCTATCCCGAGGGTCTGACGAGGACGCACCAGGTGATCCTCGCCGCCGCCGTGGCGGTGATCAACGGGGCCGTCTATGCCTATATATGGACGCGGCGGGGAAGACCTCACCGGGAGGAGAGGGGCCGAAAAACTTGAACTTGGGCAGGGAATCATGCTGTGCGGGCGTTTGAGATGCGAGGTCGTTTTCGTGGAAGAGGCCCGTCTTCCCCCCGATCTCGCCTATCATTTGCGGACCGTCTTCGGCAGGGCCCTCAGGAGGGTCGTCTGTTGCACCCCCCGGGAGGACTGCCCGAACTGCCTCCTCGTGAGACGCTGTCTCTATCCCCAGTTCTTTCCCCCCCGACCGGTCCCGGGATCCCGCCCCGTCCCCAGGGGCAGAAGAGACGGCACCCCGCCGGATTCTCAACCCCTCCCCTACGTCATCGAGACGCCGGCGACGGTCCCGGCGCTTCTTCCCCGGGAAAGCCCCTTCTCGTTCCACCTCGTCCTCTTCGGCCGTGTCAACGACTCCCTGCCCCCCCTCATCCGGGGCCTCGAACAGACGGGTCACCTCGGCCTGGGGAGGGGCAAGGAAAGGGGACGCTTCGTCCTCTCGGCGGTGAGGTCGAAAGAAGAGGTCGTTTATCCCCTCCCGGGGGAGGAAAAGACCGGCGATCACCGGCCGGTCAATCTCAAGAAGGAGCTGATGACGGCCGTGAGGTCTTCCCTGATCATGCCCTCGGAAACCGTCACGGTCCGCCTCCTTACCCCCCTTGTCCTCGGCGGGGGTGAGACGAGGCAACCCCGGCTGCCCTTCCCCGTCCTCATCAGGGAGGCGGCGCACAGGATCGCCTCCCTCTGCCGGGCCTACGGGATGGGGAAGCCGCCCCTCGACTACCGCGGCCTGATGATCCGGGCCCGGCAGGTTGCCGTCGCCTCCTCCCGGCTGGAGTTCGACGGACCGTCGGGGAGGCAACAGGCGGGGCTCGTGGGGGAGGTGACCTACCGGGGGGAACTCGCCGAATTCCTCCCCCTCCTCCGTTTCTGCGTCGAGACCCACTTGGGGAGAAACACCGTTGTCGGCATGGGCCGTATCGCCGTCGTAACGGACGGGGAGGGGCCATGAAGAAACACGATTTCCCGCCCCTCTCCCAGCGTCCCTTCGCCGCCCTGGGGGAACGCCTGCGCGAGAAGGCCGCCGTCGCCCCCGTCGACAAGGCGCCGCCGGCCGGCGAGGCGGCGGGCGACGATCTCTTCCTGAAGGCCATGGAAGGCGTAAGGCCCCTCAAAGAGAGAGGGGAAAAGGAGATCCCCCGCCCTGCCCCGCGACTCGGTTTTCCGCTGTCCCCGGCGGAGACGGAGGTGCAAGAGGTGATGGAGAGGCTCAAGAGGCTCGTGACGACCGGCGAGGGCTTCATCCCCTCCCTCACCCCCGAGTACGTCGAGGGGACCGTTTACAACCTCCCCCTGGAGTATGCCCGGCGCCTCCACGCCGGTGATTTTTCCATCCAGGCCCATATCGACCTCCACGGCCTCACCGTCCCGGAGGCGAGAGAGATCTTCGACGCCTTCATGGGCGAGGCGGTCAGGAAGGGTCTCAGCGGCGTCCTGATCATCCACGGCCGCGGCCTTTCCTCCCCGGGCGAACCCGTCCTGAAGGGAAAGATCGTCCAATGGCTCACGGGGGGGACATGGCGGCGGCGGGTCTGCGCCTACGCCAGCGCCCGGTCGTGCGACGGCGGCACAGGCGCCACCTACGTCCTCCTCAACCCCCGCCCGCCGGGGCGACGGACCCGCAACAGGTCGGTTTGACAGGGGGATTTTTCCCTGATATGAGGAACGGTATGGAAGCAAAGGAAGAACAGGAACCGTTCACTTCACCGGTCCCAGGCGTCACCCGGGAGAAGGATATGTACCGGAGTTTCTACGAAAACGCCGTCGAGGGTTTCTACCAGAGCAGCCTCGAGGGGCGTTTTCTCAACGTCAACCCCGCCTTCGCCCGTATGCTGGGCTATAGAGACCCCTACGAGATCATCGACGCCGTCCGGGACATGGCGCGGGATTACTACGCCGATCCCGAGGACAGAAGGGTCTTTCTTGAGGCCCTCGCGGCCGAGGGCGCCGTCTCGGGCGTGGAGTACCGGGTCAAGAAGAAGGACGGCACGGTGATCTGGGTCCGTTCCAGCGCCCGGATCGTCCGGGACGAAGCGGGAAGTGTCAGGTTCATCGAGGGGGTGGTGGAAGACATAAGCGCCTACCGGCAGGTCCTCTCCGACCTGAGGGAATCGGAACGGCGCCTTACGGACATCATCAACTTCCTCCCCGACGCCACCCTCGTCATCGACACCGCCGGCCGGGTCATCGCCTGGAACAAGGCCATCGAGGAGATGACGGGCGTGGAGGCGAAGGACATGATCGGCAAGGGTGATTACGAATACGCCCTGCCTTTCTACGGCCGGCGCCGCCCCATCCTCATCGACTTCGTCTTCCGTTGGGACGCCGAAATCGAGAAACAATACAGTTTCATAAGGAAAGAAGGCCATATCCTCGTCACGGAGACGGACGTCCCCTACGTCCGGGGAAGGAACAGGATCCTGTGGGGGAAGGCCGCTCCCCTCTTCGACTCCTCCGGCCGCATCGTCGGCGCCATCGAATCGATCCGGGACGTGACGGACCGGAGGGTCATGGAGGAGCAGCTCCGGAAAAGCGAGGAGAAGTACCGCAGCATCCTCGAGACGATGGAGGAGACTTACTTCGAGCTGGACAAGGCGGGACGGCTGACCTTCTTCAACGACGCGGCCCTGACCCTGACGGGCTACAGGCGGGAAGAGCTTTCAGGGATCCCCTACCAGCAATACACCAGCCCCGAAACGGCCCGCAAACTGGCCCTTTTCTTCGGTGAGGTCTTCAGGTCCGGCAAGGGCCAGGGGATCATAGAGTGCGAGATCATCCGCAAGGACGGCTCCACCCGTCATGTCCAGATCACCGCCGCCGTCATCCGGGACAAGAAGGGGGAGATCATCGGTTTCCGGGGCGTGGCCCGGGACGTGACGGCCCACCGCCGCCTCGAGGAACAGCTCCTCCAGGCCCAGAAGATGGAGGCCATCGGGACCCTCGCGGGCGGTATCGCCCACGATTTCAACAACCTCCTCATGGGTATCCAGGGTTACGTCTCACTGATGAAGTTCGATCTCCCTCCCACCCATCCCCACTACCAGCGCCTCCAGGCCATCGAGGACCAGATCCAGAGCGGCGCCGGCCTCACCAGACAGCTCCTCGGTTTCGCCCGGGGGGTGCGTTACGAGATCCGGCCGACGGACATGAACGCCCTCATCGAGAAGACGGCGGCCATCTTCGGCCGGACGAAGAGGGAGATCCGCATCCAACTCTGCCTCCAGGAAGACCTCTGGACGGTGGAGGTCGATCCCGGCCAGATGGAACAGATCCTGATGAACCTCTTCGTCAACGCCTGGCAGGCCATGCCCCAGGGGGGCGATCTCACGGTCTCCACGGCCAACTGCCCGTCGCCGCGCCGCGAAGAGGAGAACCCGGAGATGCCCGATACGCCCCATATCAGGATCGACGTCAGCGACACGGGGACGGGGATGGACGAGAAGGTAAAGGAAAGGATCTTCGACCCCTTCTTCACGACGCGCCCCATGGGGCGGGGGACGGGTCTGGGCCTGTCGGTGGTCTACGGCATCGTCAAGGGTCACAACGGCCGCATCCGGGTAGGGAGCGAACCCGGCAAGGGGACCACCTTCACGATCTACCTCCCCGCCACGGGCTTCCAGACACCGCCGGTGAAAGGCACCGCCGCGGAAGAGGCACCCCTGGGTGGTGACGAGACGATCCTCCTGGTGGACGACGAGGCGATGAACGTCGAGGTCACGGGGGAGTTGCTCAGGTCCCTCGGCTACCGCGTCTTTACCGCCGGAAGCGGCCAGGAGGCCCTGGCGACCTACTGGGAAAAGGGCCGTCAGATCGACCTGGTGATCCTCGACATGATCATGCCCGGCCTCTCGGGAGGGGAGACCTTCGACCGCCTGAAGGAGATCGACCCCGCCTGCCGGGTCCTCCTGGCGAGCGGCTACGACCTGGACAACAACGCCCAGGCCATCCTGGCCCGGGGTTGCAGGGGATTCATACAAAAACCCTTCCGCATCGTGGAACTCACGAAGAAGATCCGTCAGATCCTTGATTCTTAAAGGAGAGGGAGGAGGCGGCGCCTCAGTCTCTGAGGACCTCCCTGATCTTTCTGGACAGGCCGTCCATGGTGAAGGGTTTCTGGATAAAGGCCCGCACGCCCCGGTCCATGATCTCTTTGGCCATCCCGTTGAGGCTGTAGCCGCTGGAGAGGATCACCTTCACCTCCGGCTTCATGGCCCTCATCCGGTCGAAGACCTCTCCGCCCCCCATGCCCGGCATGATCATATCGAGGATGACGACATCGATCCGGTCCCGGTTCACGGCAAAAATCTCCAAGGCCTCGCTTCCCGAGCGGGCCGTCAGGACGCGGTAACCGAGATGTTCCAGCATCCCCGCCGTCACGTCGCCGATGACCTCCTCATCGTCCACCACCAGGACCGTCTCCTTCCCCCCCGCCGTCTCACCCGGGACGGGGGTCTCACGGGCCTCCCCGTCGCGCGGTGAGGCGGGCAGATAGATGCTGAAGGTCGTACCGTGGCCCAGCTCGCTGTAGACGTTGACGACGCCGCCGTGACCCTTGACGATGCCGTAGACGGAAGAGAGGCCCAGACCCGTCCCCCGTCCCATCTCCCGGGTCGTGAAAAAGGGCTCGAAGACGCGCTGCTTGGTTTTTTCGTCCATGCCGCAGCCCGTGTCCGTCACGGCGATCCGCACGTAGGGCCCCGGCAGGAGGTCCTTCGTCCGGGCGATCTCCTCGTCTATGACGATGTTCTCCGTCTTGAGATAGAGGTCTCCGCCGCCGGGCATGGCCTGCCAGGCGTTGATCAATAGGTTCAGGAGGGCCTGTTCCATCTGTCCTCGATCCACATCGACGCTCCAGAGGTCCTCGGCGTAATCCTCCCGGAGACGGATCTCCTTCTTCGTCCTGGCGAAGACGGCGGCGAGGTTCCCGATCAGGGTGTTCATGTCCGTCGGCCTGACCTCGTAGCGCCCCCCCTGGGCGAAACCCAAGAGCTGTCTCGTCAGCATGGCACCGCTCTGGACCTGCTCCTCGATGGCCTTGAGGCGGTTGTAATGGGGGTGCCCCGGCTCCGTCCTCAGGAGCATCAACGAGACCAGGCCCTGGATCCCCATGAGGAGGTTGTTGAAGTCGTGGGCGACACCCCCGGCGAGGGTCCCGATGGCCTCCATCTTCTGGGCCTGGACGAGGAGGTTCTCGAGGTTCTTGCGCCTCTTCTCCTCCTCCTTCTGTTGGGTGATGTCCATGGTGTTGCCCAGGACGGCCGGTCGTCCCCGGAAGGGGATGGGGGTGACCTTCTCGATGAGCCACCTCACCTCCCCCGTCTTCGTCACGATCCGGTACTCGTAAGGGGTCTTCAGCTCGCCGGACAGCATCTTCTTCGCCTTCTCCCTCACCATGGCCCGATCCTCGGGATGGACATAAAACAGGATCCGCGACCCCAGCATCTCCTCTTCCGTGTAGCCCGAATACTCGCTGATGTGGGGGTTGATGAAACAGATCAGGCCGTCCTGGACGATGTAGATGCCCGTCTGGGCCCCGCCGGCGATGAGGCGGTACTGGTCCTCCACCTCCTTCCTGTCCGTCACGTCCCTAACGATCCCCCTGAACCCCCGCCGGTGTCCCGCCGCGTCCCTGATGAGGGAGGCCGAAAACTCGATGACGCGCCTGCGCCCCGCCCGGTCGATGACGGTCCACTCCATCCGCCTCAGGGGCCGCCCCGTGCGGAACATCTCGTTGTAGGCCCGCCAGACCCGCTGCGCCTCCTCTTCGCTGACGGCGTAGCGGCTGTAGTTGGAGCCCAAAAGCTCCTCACGCGGGTAGCCCAGGATCCGCCGGAAGGACTCGTTGAAGAAGGTGAAGTTGCCCTTGAGGTCCACCTCCTGATATCCGTCCTCCATCTCCTCCAGGATGGTCCGGTAACGCTCCTCGCTCAGGCGCAGGGCCTCGCCGGCCTCTTTCATCGCCGTCACGTCCCGGAGGATCCCCCAGGTAAACGCCTCCCCGCCCAGGGTCACCCCGATGAGGGTGGCCTCCAGGCGCCGCTTCCCCTCGGCCGTCCGGGCCGTGAACTCGAAGCGCGCCTCCCGCCCGACTTCGCCCAGGGCCCGGCGGAAAAGACCTTCCACCTCCTCCCTCTCCTCAGGCACCGCCAGGGGGGCAAGGGAAAACCCCTGAGCCCTAAAATCATCCTCGCTTTGGCCGGTGAGTTCCCGAAAACGGCGATTGGCGTAAACGAGCCTCTCCCCGGCGACGAGGAAAGAGGCCGTCGTCCAAGGCTCAAGAAAAGGGGCGATCAATGACCTATCCATGCCAGGGTCCGTCGGGATAAACGACTTATGTCGACATTATTGCTTTTCCCTTAAAAAAACAACGAAAGAAATACTCAGGAGTCCTCCGCCATCGCCACGGCCCCCACGGGGCATTCCTGGACACAGAAACCGCAGGCGAGGCACCTCTTGGCCTCCTTGAGGAGGGGATAAGGCCGGGGACCGGCGGGATCGTCCCCTGCGGCCTCGACGAGGCACCGGGCGGGACAGGCGTCGACGCAGATCCGGCAGGCCATGCAGAGCCTCCTGTCGAAACGAGGTTTGGGCCACCGGGTGCGTTTGACGAAGACACAGGCGATGCCGAAGGGGTCCGTTATGGCCCCCTCGGGGCAGATCCGCCCGCAGGCCCCGCAGTCGATACACAGGGAGGCGTCTATGACGTGCGCCTCCCCTTTCGCGCCCGAGACGGCCCCCACGGGGCAGACACGAGTGCAGGCCCCGCAGCCGTTGCATCTATCACCGATGGCGTAAGACACCCTATACTACCTCCCGGATCCTCCCCTTCCGGGGGTCCCCCTCGCCTCATCCCAGCCGGAGACCCGCCAGTAATCTCTCATCCAGGCCACGATGTCCATACCCCGGCCTCGATTGGCGCCTGCCGTCTGGGGGGGGCGGCCGGCGGCCCGATCGGGCACCCGGAAAGAGAGGGGATCGATGCCCTGGCGGATATTGAAGGCCTGTTTACGGTCCTGGATGCGGCGGCCGATCTCCATGTATTCCCCCGCCTCGAGACGCCAACCCGTGGCGGCGTTGAGCCATGAAAAGACGGGGATCCTGTCCACCCCGAGGAAGAGGCCGAAGAGGCAGAGGCCCGCCCCGTTGGCCACGTTCATGAAGCGGCTGCAGGCGGCGGCGGCCAGGGCCTTCTCCTCGTCGGGCAGGTACTTGCGGCCCTTCATGTAGAAGAGGGGCGGCCTCGGCAGGCCCTCCACCTCCGTCCAGAGGCGGAACATCTCGTAATAGAGCTGGGCGCCGATGGTGTGACGCCCCGGCGTCGCCTCGACGCTGTAGTGGACGTTGAAACCCGGGTCGTTGCGTCCGTCGTGCATGGGGAGCTCCTGGCCGCCGGCATGCATGGCGAGAGCCTCCGCGCCCCGCCCGATCTTCTCCGCCGCCGCCCGGGAGCCGTCGGCCAGGACGTCGCCGATCCCTTCCCGCCTGATCATCTTCTCCACCAGGGCGATCATGGCCCCGCTGTCTCCCCACTTCAGCTCCAGGCCGTCCAGGTCGGACCGCGTCAGGATCCCGTTCTCGAAACACTCCATGGCGAAGGCGATGGTGCCTCCAGCCGAGATGGTATCCATGCCGGCCCGGTTGAGCATCTCGTTCATGTGCATGATCGCCCCCAGATCATCGTTCATGCACAGGGCCCCGAGGGCGATGACCGTCTCGTACTCCGGCTTGTGCATCCTGCCGTAGGGGCCGGCGTCGACACAGATCCCCCCGCAGCCGAGGGGGCAGGAGTAACAGTGGTATTTCATCCTCTCGAACCGGGCCACGGCGTCGGGATTCACGGAGTACGACCGCCCGAGACCCCAGTCCCGGTTCGTCCCCTTCCAGTTCTTCACGGGGGCGTCGCCCATCTCGACGGAGATCTGGTTCATGCTCCCCGTCCCCCACTTCCTCAGGAGGATCTTGTAGACCATGCCGTCCATGGCCATCTGGAAGGGCAGTACCCTCATGAGGGTCCCGATGAGGGCCGCGGGGGCCGCGGGTAGGAAGGGGGGCTGGAGGCGGACCCACCGGTTGCAGCGGCGGCTGAGGTCCCTGATCTCGGCGCGGTCGAAGACATCGATGCGCCGCTTCCCGTCGAGGACGAGGGCCTTGAGTCTCTTGGCGCCCATGACGGCACCCAGGCCGGAACGGGCGGCCAGGCGGCCCTTTTCGTGGCTGATCCCGGCGATGAGGGATAGCCGTTCCCCCGCCGGGCCCACGGCCGCCACCGTCGCCGTCCCGCCCGTCTCGGCGATGAGGGTCTCCTCCGTCTCCACCGTGTCCCTGCCCCAGAGGTGGGAGGCGTCCCTTATCTCCGGCCGCCCGTCCTTCACGTAGAGGTACACGGGTCCCTCGCTTTTCCCCGAGAAGAAGATCCCGTCGTAGCCGTTGCGCTTGATGGCGGGCGAGAGGATCCCCCCGCAGTTGGCGTCGCCCCAGCCGCCCGTGAGGGGGGACTTCCCCGCCGCCATCCAGCGCCCGGAGAAGAGGGCCCCCGTCCCCGTCAGGAGACCGGAGACGAAGGCGAGGATGTTCTCCTCACCGAAGGGGTCGGCCCCGGGGGGTATCCGGTCGTGGAGGATAAACGAGGCCAGCCCCGTCCCGGCCAGATAGGCCTCATAGACCTCCGCGGGCACCTCCTCGACACAGGTCGTGCCGCGGGTGAGATCCACGTTCAGGATCCTGCCGGTGTAACCGTAGCCCATGGACAATCCTTCTTAAAAAGGGTCTTCCTCACCGCCCCAGGTGGCCCCCCTCCCAGGCGGCCTCCAGGACGTCGATGAAATCGTCGTAATCCATCTCCTCGGGGTTGTAGAAGAGGGAACCGTCCCCCCGGGCCGCGGCGGCGATCTCGGGGAAGGCCTCAGGCGTCACCATGGGCCGCCCCTCCCGGTCCGCGATCTCCTTCAGGCAACGGGGGTGCCTGCCGCCCGTGAGTTCATGGAGCTCCTCGTTGAGGTGGCGGATGTGGGATATCACCCGGTCCGTCCTCTGTTCCGCCGGGATGCGCCCGTAGACCTCCGCGCCCGCCAGGGGGAGGAGGAGCTCCCCCATGACGGCGTCCCGCCGGTGCCGGTTGTACTCGAGACCGTAGGGGAGGAAGACGGCCATGCACACCCCGTGATGAACGCCGCAGACGGCCCCCACGGCGTGGCCCAGGGTGTGGACCATCCCCACCATGGAATTGGAAAAGGCGATCCCCGCCAGGGTCGCCGCCAGGGCCATACCGAGGCGGGCCCGGCGGTCCGAGGGATTGCGGGTCGCCGTCACGAGGTGCTCGCCGATGAGGCGGACGGCCTCCCAGGCGTGGGCGTCGCTCAGGGGGTTCTTCTGGAGGCCGTAGTAGGCCTCCACGGCGTGGGCCAGGGCGTCCATCCCCGTGGCCGCCGTGACGGCGGGCGGCAGGCTCAGGGTCATGCGGGGATCGAGGACGGCCGCCGTCGGGAGGATGAAGGGGCTGACGAAGGCCAGTTTTCTGAGGCGATCATGGTCCTTGACGACGGCCACGAGGGTCACCTCCGAACCGGTCCCCGCCGTGGTCGGCACGGCCAAGAGAGGCCTCAGGGGTCTCTTCAAAACGCCGGCGCCGCTGTAGGCCATGAGATCGTCGCCGCCCTCGGAGACGACGATGTTCACCCCCTTGGCCGTGTCCATGACGGAGCCGCCCCCCACGGCGATGAGGGAGTCACACCCCTCCTCCCGCCAGCGGCGGGCCAGGTTGTTCACCACCCTCAGGTCGGAGTCGGGGGGCACGTCGTCGGCCACGGCGCCCACGTCGACCCGCCCGCCCATGGCGTTCCTCACCGTGTCGAGGAGACCCGCGGAGACCACGCCCCTGTCCGTGACGATCATGGGCCGTCGGGCCGAAACGGACGCCAGGAGGGCCGGTATCTCTTCCAGGGCCTCGAAACCGGCGACGATCCTGACGGGGCAGAGGAACTCGAAATAACCGGGGGTCTCCATCCTACACCTCCCCCGCGGGGAAAACGACATCGAGGAGCCTCAGGCATTCCTCCTCGTCGAAGCCCCCCTCGGCCTCTTCCCGTGCCTCGCGGGCAAGGGCCCGGCGATCGTCGAAAGAAGGGACGATCCCTGGCCCTTTCCAACCCAGGGATGAAAGGACCTCCCCCGCCAGGGCCTTGACGGTCCCCACCAAGGCGCCGAACCCTTCCGCCCCCGGCGTCGGGAGGGTCCCGAAACCCAGGGAAAGGGGCGTGACGGCCGTAAAAGCCTCGGGTTCACGCCGGGCCTTCTCCTCGATGGAGGCCCCCAGGAGAAAGGCCATGACCATCCCCGGGTCCTGTTTCCACCTGCGGGCCAGGACACGGCCCAGACAATGGACGACGCCGGGGGGGGCGTTGGCGAAGGCGATGGAGGCGGCCTGGGAGGCATTGACGAGGCCGAGGGCGTGAAGCCTCTTCGCCCTTCCCTCCCCCCGCACAAAGGCGCCGAGGTGACGGGACAGGATCGCCAGGGCCGCGCCGGCATAGGCCCTGAGAAAGGGGTTGGCCGGGGCGGAAAGGAGGGCCTCCGCGGCCTGGGCCAGGGCGATCCCGGCGGCGGAGATACCCCTTTTATCGTCTCCCGCCAGCATCCGGGGATCGACGACGACCATCTTCGGCATGAGGCCCCACGAGCGCCAGCGGCGTCCCCCGAGGCGGGCCCATCGAGTGGTTTCGTACCCGGAGCCGCCCAGGGTGGGGACGATGACGAGGGGCTTCAGGGGACCGGCGCCGGTCTCGTGGAAACGGCCCAAATCCTCCGGGCGGCCGGAAACGGCGATGTTGACCGTCTTGGCCACATCCGCCACCGCCCCGCCACCGACGGCCACCAGGGCGTCGTGGCCGTGATCGCGGTAGGCCAGGGCCGCCTCGCGGACGTGGGTCAAATCCGCCTCCTCGGGCACCCCCGACAGGACGCCGTACCTCATCTCCCCGTCGGCGAGGGCCTTCTCCACGACCCGGAAAAGCCCCTGGGCCGCCGCCTCCCCGCTGAGGAGGAAGAGGGGCTTGCGGGCATCGAGACCGGCCAATTCATTGGGTATATTTTCGAGGGCCCTGTCGCCGGAGACGATCTTCGTGGGACAGAGGAAGCCGATGGGGGACGAAAGGTTCATCGACCCCTCACATGCCGAAAAGGGCGCGGAGATACACCCCCGCCCGGCCGAGGACGACCCGCTCCCAGGGCCAGTCGGGGTAACGTTTCACCGCCAGGGAGGCGACGAACTTGGGCAGGAGATACACCTCCACGGCGTCGAGGACCCTGACGACGGCGCAGGCCGCCGCCACCTCCCCGTCCACGATGAGGCGGTTCCTGGCCGTGGCCGTCGCGGTGCTTTCCTGAAAGGTGAACATGAGCATGGCCGCCTCGAGATTCCTGATGGACATCTTCAAGTGGACGCGGCGGGAGCCGGGGTCGCCGCCTATGTAGCGCACCCGGCCGTTTCGTTCCTTCCCCACCACCAGGTGCGGGCCCTTCGGCAGGACGCCCAGGGAAAAGGTGAAACCTTCGGGCAGGGCGGCGAACTCCGCGGCGATCTCCTCGTCGACGGCCGCGGCGGCCGCGACGGCCCGGCCGACGAACCAGAGGGTCAACGCCACATAGGCCCGCTTAAAGGGCTTCTCGCCGCTGTGTCCCTCACGGTACTCCATCCCCCAGAAACCTCCCGAGGCGTCCGACGGCCCCTCATAAACGGGATACCCCGTTCCCACAGTCGGCGGCCAGAATAACACAAAGCCCCGAGACATTGCAAACGGCCTCCGAGTACGCCCGCAAAAAAATCGGGTTGACAAGGCCTTGTCCCTCATGGAAAATCGAAGGAAACGACCGGGAAAGAGACCGCCATGCCCCACCGGGAACAGTTGAAAGAAGAGCTCTCGTACAACGACAAGGGGCAACTCATCGAGAAACGCTATACCAAAGACGGCAAACCCGAGGGTGAGTACACGGCCTACTTCGCCAACGGCCAGGTCATGACCCGCCTCTTCTTCCGCAACGGCCTCAGGGAGGGGGAGGCCGTCACCTACTACCAGGACGGGCGGATCCGGGAGAAGGGAACCTTCAGGCGGGACAGGCTGGTGGGTGATTACGTCTCCTACTACGAAAACGGCCAGGTGCGGGAGGAGGAACACTACAACGACGAAGGCCTCCTCGACGGCCCCTACCGTCTCTACTACCGCAACGGCCAGGTGAAGGAGGAGGAGCACTTCGCCAACGGCAAGTTCCACGGGGAGTACCGTTCCTATTACAAGAACGGCCAGCTCAAGGAGCAGGGGTCCTTCCGGAACGACAAGCGGGACGGCGAGTACGTCGCCTACTACAAGAACGGCCGTATCCGCGAGCAGGCCCTCTACAGCGAAGGCAAGCTCGTCGGCCCTTTTAGGTGTTTCGACGAGAAGGGCAACGAGATCCGGCCGAAGGACGCGGGGGAGCGGAACAACGGCGAGGGGGAGGAGGAGGACGAGGACGAGCGTCGGGAGAGGGACCGGATGGTCGACGACCTCCTCAAAAACCTGGGGGATTTCAGCGGGGGTGAGAAGGAGAGGTAGGAGGGGCCCATGGTGAAGAAGATCCTCGTCCCCACCGACGGGACCGGTTACGGGGAGACGGCCATCGATTACGGTGTCTACATGGCCAAGAAATTCGGGGCCTCCCTGGAGGGCATCCACGTCATCGACGTCCGCATGATCCAAGGCCCCGTCGTCACGGACATCACGGGCTCCATCGGCGTCCCCCCCTGCCAGGAGTTCTACCCCCTGATCGAAAAGGGCCTCGAGGAAAGGGCGGAGGCCGTCCTGGCGGCCTTCCGCCGACGGTGCGAGGAACGGGGCGTCACCCCCTCCGCGAGGAAGGCCTACGGCGTCATCGACGAGACGATCATCGAGGCGGGCCGGGAGGCGGACTGGATCATCCTGGCCCGGCGGGGGGAACACTTCCACCTCGCCAAGGGCGCCATCCTGGGTTCGACGGCGGAGGCCGTGGTGAGGAAGGCGGGCAAGCCCGTCATGGTGACGCCCCGGGATTTCGTCGAGATCGAGAGCATGGCCCTCGCCTACGACGGCAGCCCCCCGGCCAAGAACGCCCTCCGCCTCGCCGCCTTTCTCTCCGAGAAGGCCGCCTGGCCCCTGACGACCCTCATCGTCACGGCGGACCAGAAACACGCGGCCCTGCTGACGAAACAGATCGAGGAATACCTCGATCCCTTCCACGTGGACAGCGAGGTGGTGGTCATGGCGGGGAAGGAGGAGCGGGAGATCGTCCGTTTCCTCAAGGAGGGGGCCGTGGAGCTCCTCGTCATGGGCGCCTACGGCAACAACCGCCTGCGGGAGCTTCTCCTGGGGAGCACCACCTCCTACGTCATCCGCAACAGCCCCCGTCCCGTCTTTCTCACCAGGTAGGCGTCCCCTTCCCGCCGGCCTGGGCGATCCTGAGGGCCAGTTCCCCCAGCAGGTCGTGACGGGTCAGGTCGCAATGGAGGGGAGTGACGGTGACAAACCCCTTCTTGAGGGCCACGGCGTCCGAGTCTTCGCCGTCCCCGTCGGCGAGCTGGGTCTCCCCGGCCAGCCAGTAGTAGATGTTGTCCCGGGGATCGACGCGCCTCTCGAAACTCTCCAGGAGGCGGGCCCTACCCTGCCTCACCACCACGACGCCCCTGATCTCCTCCCGGGGGAGGGCCGGGACGTTCATGTTGACCGCCACGCCGGGCAAGGGGTCCTTGACGATGAGACGGGCCATCTTCCGGGCGAAGCGGGCGGCGACGGAGTAATCGGCCTCGCCGTACGAATCGAGGGACACGGCCAGGGACGGGACGCCGAGGATGGCGCTCTCCGTGGCCGCCGAGACGGTCCCCGAGTAGATGACGTTGATCCCCACGTTGGCCCCCCTGTTTATCCCCGAGACGACGAGATCCACGGGCCCGTCCGCCAGCTCCCGGATACCGATCTTCACGCAGTCCGCCGGCGTCCCCGCCACGGCGTAGCCGAGGAAGCGGCCGTTCTTGCGGGCCGCCCTCACCATGAGGGGGCGGGCGATGGTGATGGCGTGCCCCACGGCGCTCTGTTCCACCTCCGGGGCCACGATGAGACAGTCGGCGTCCTTGGACAGCTCCGCCCAGAGGGCCGCCAGACCCCGGGCGTAGATCCCGTCGTCGTTCGTCAAGAGATATCTCATGGCTCTCACCCCCAAGTCACCGCCGGGAAGGTCAAACAAAAAGCGCCCGGGAGACGGTCGTCGTCCCCCGGGCACGGACCTTCGAGATCCGGGTCGGAAGCTCTTATTTGACCTCTTCGAAATCGGCGTCGACGACGTCGTCGTCCTTCTTCCCCGTACCCGCACCGGCGGCCCCCGCGCCCTGGGATCCCGAGGCCGCCTGCTGCTGGGCCGTGGACCGGGCGTACATGGCCTCGGCGAGCTTGTGGGAGGCGTTGGTGAGCTCCTCCTGGGCCGCCTTGATGGCCCGGATGTCGTCACCCTCCATGGCCTTCTTCACCTTCTCGATGGCCGCCTCGATCTGGGCCTTCTGGGAGGCGTCGATCTTGTCGCCGAACTCCTTGATGTTCTTCTCCACGCCGTAGACCATGGCATCGGCCTGGTTGCGGGCCTCGATGAGCTCCTTCTTCCGCTTGTCCTCCTCGGCGTGCTGTTCCGCCTCCCGGACGAGGCGCTGGATCTCCTCCTCCGTGAGACCGCTGGAGGCCGTGATCTTGATGCTCTGCTCCTTGCCCGTACCCAGGTCCTTGGCGGAGACGTGGACGATGCCGTTGGCGTCGATATCGAAGGTGACCTCGATCTGGGGCACGCCCCGGGGCGCCGGGGGGATGCCGACGAGCTCGAAGCGGCCGAGGGTGCGGTTGTCCGCCGCCATGGGCCGCTCGCCCTGGAGGACGTGGATGCTCACCGCCGGCTGGTTGTCCGCCGCCGTGGAGAAGATCTGGCTCTTCTTCGTCGGGATCGTCGTGTTCTTCTCGATGAGCTTCGTCATGACCCCGCCGAGGGTCTCGATCCCCAGGGACAGGGGCGTCACGTCGAGGAGGAGGACGTCCTTCACGTCCCCCGCCAGGACACCGCCCTGGATCGCCGCGCCGATGGCCACCACCTCATCGGGGTTGACGCCCTTGTGGGGTTCCTTGCCGAAGATCTCCTTGACCTTCTGCTGGACCCGGGGCATGCGGGTCATGCCGCCCACCAGGATCACCTCGTCGATGTCCTTGGGGGTAAGCCCGGCGTCCTTCAGGGCCGTCCGGCAGGGGGGCTCCAGCTTCTCGATGAGATCCTCCACCAGGGCCTCCAGCTTGGCCCGGGTCAGCTTGATGTTCATGTGCTTGGGCCCCGTGGCGTCGGCGGTGATGAAGGGGAGGTTGATGTCCGTCTCCAGGGACGTGGAGAGCTCCATCTTGGCCTTCTCCGCCGCCTCCTTGAGGCGCTGGAGGGCCATGCGGTCCGTGCGGATATCGATGCCCTGGTCCTTCTTGAACTCCGTCGCCAGGTAGTCGATGAGGCGTTGGTCGAAGTCCTCGCCGCCGAGGTGGGTGTCGCCGTTGGTGGACTTCACCTCGAAGACCCCGTCGCCCAGCTCGAGGATGGAGATGTCGAAGGTCCCGCCGCCGAGGTCGAAGACGGCGATCTTCTCATCCTTCTTCTTGTCGAGGCCGTAGGCCAAGGCCGCCGCCGTGGGCTCGTTGATGATGCGCAACACGTTGAGACCGGCGATCTTGCCCGCGTCCTTCGTCGCCTGGCGCTGGGAGTCGTTGAAGTAGGCCGGCACGGTGATGACGGCGTCGGTGACCTTCTGCCCCAGGTAATCCTCCGCCGTCTGCTTCATCTTGACCAGGATCATGGAGGAGATCTCGGCGGGGCTGTAGTTGCGTCCCCGGATCGTCACCTGGGCGTCCCCGTTGGGGGCCTCCGTGATCTTGTAGGGGATGATGGTCTTGTCGTACTGGACCTCCTTGGAGTTGTATTTCCGGCCGATGAGGCGCTTGATGGCGTAAACGGTATTCTCGGGGTTCGTGATGGCCTGCCGTTTGGCCACCTGGCCCACCAGGCGCTCGCCGCTGTCCGTGAAGGCGACGATGGACGGGGTGGTCCTGTTACCTTCCTGGTTGGGGATCACCACGGGATCCCCCCCCTCCATGACGGCCACACAGGAGTTGGTGGTCCCCAGGTCTATTCCTATGATCTTACCCATGACTGTTTTCCTCCTTATACATCTGTGGACAGATTATTCCTCTTCACATTCCCGGGCCCGGCCCGCCTTTTTCTTGCAGACCGAGACCTTGGCCGGCCTCAGGAGCCGGCCGTTGAGCAGATACCCCTTCTCCAGCTCCGCCACGATGGCGTTGTCCTCGTGCTCGGCGCTGTCGACCTGCATCAGGGCCTCGTGGAAATTGGGGTCGAAGACCTTGTCGGTGCAATCGATGGCCTCGACGCCGTGCTTCTTCAGGCACCCCAGGAGCTGGGACCTCAAAAGACCGAGACCCTCCCGGAAAGATTCGAAATCGCACGAGCGGGCGGCCTGGTCCAGGGCCCGGTCCATACCGTCCAGGAGGGGCAGGATGTCGCGGATCAGGTTTTCCTGGCCGAATTTCAAGGCCTCCGCCTTCTCCCGCGCCGCCCTCTTCCTGTAGTTCTCCAGTTCCGCCGCCGCCCGGAGATACTTGTCGTAGTTCTCCGCCGCCTCCCTCTCCTTTTCCTTCAACCTCTGTGTCAGTTCCTCCACCGTCGCGGCGGGGGCGTCCTCCCGGGTCCCGCCGGCGCCCTGGGGCGCCTCGGTATCGGGCGCGTCCTGCCCTGTCGTCCCTTGCGTCTCTTCTCTCTTCTGTTTCTTGACCATATCTTTAGACAACCTCATTTCACCTTTATGTTCACACCGGGTCGGGGCGCTGGAAAAGCCTCAGGTCCACGAGCTGACAGATGACGTGCCCCACGGTGATGTGCACCTCCTGGATGCGGGGGGTGCTCGTCGAATCGACGTTCAACAGATAGTCCACGATCCCCTTGATCTCGCCGCCGTCGCCGCCCGTGAGGCCGACGGTCACCAGACCCATCCTCCGCGCCTGCTCGAGGCCCTTGATGACGTTTCGGGAACGGCCGCTGGTGCTGATGCCCCAGGCCACGTCCCCGGCGATGCCGAGGGCCCGGATCTGCTTGGCGAAGACCTCGGAAAAGTCATAGTCGTTCCCGATACTGGTAATGACGGACGTGTCCGTCGTCAGGGCGACGGCGGGCAGGGGGGGGCGCTCGATGAGGAAGCGGTTCACGAACTCCGCCGCCAGGTGCTGGGCGTCGGCGGCGCTGCCGCCGTTGCCGAAGAGCAGGATCTTGTTGCCCCCCTTGAGGGCCGCCGTCAGGACCTCCACGACCTCCACGATCTTCAGGAGATTGTCGTTGAGGAACCTCTCCTTGACCTCGGAGCTTTCCCTGAATATTTTCACTATGATATTTTCCATAACCCCTGAAACCGGCGCTAATATATTTATCCCCCCCCGGGGTGTCAAGGCCGCGGGGGGAGAAAACCCCAAAAAGGCAAAGAGATGGGATCAATCAGGGCCCCTTCAGGGCTGCCTCAGGGAGGGCGTGCGGTACCGGTCGGCCAGTTCGGCCCGCTTCCCCCGGTTCCAGCCGGAGACGCGGCTGATGTAGGGGCCGATGGCGGCGATGCCCTCCACCTCCGGGGAGGCGCAGGAGGGGCAACGGTCGCGGAGCCCCCGGCCGGTGGCCCCGCAGGAGAGGCAGGTGGTGAAATCGGGGGCGATGACGACCTGGCGGCTCGTCGTCTCCTTATAGGCCCGCTCCAGGAGGTCCATGAGCTCCCCCTCGGGGGGGAGGCCGTCTCCCAGCCAGATGAAGGTGGCCGTCTCCCCGTCGAGACAGGGGTGGAGGCGGCCCTCCCGGGCGATTCTGGCAAAGGGGGCCAAGGGGGCGCCGACGTCGCACCTGACGCCGTCGGTGTAATAGAGGGCCCCGGAGACCGGATCGCCCTTGACGAAGCGGCCGGCCCGGGGGGAGTGATACCTCAGGTCGAGGCGGGCGAAACGATGGGTCGTCGTCTCGGCGTGGCTGCCGTCGAGGAAGACCCTCAGGCCCCGCCTTCCCCCCTCCTCCTCCGCGAAGCGCCGCAGGGCCGCCAGGACCCTCGCGGCCAGGGCCATGGCCTCTTCCGAGGCGTGGAGGGGCGCCCCGGCGTGGACGGCCGCCATCTCGTCGAGGCCCGCCACGCCCAAAAGACAGTAGGAGAGGTCCTTCCGAAAGTAGGGGTGTCCGTCGTGGTCCATGGCCATAACGGAGAGGGGACCGTCTTCCCCGAAGGACAGGAGGCGTTCGAGGAACGCCACCTTCTGCTCGTGGGCCGCCAGGGCCAGGCCCGCCGCTTCCCTCAGGGCGGCCGAGAGCCTCTCTTCGTCTCCCTCGGCCCGGTAGGCGAGGCGGGGGAGGTTGATGGTGACGTGGTGGAGGGCGAAGTCCCGCATATCCCACGTCTCTGAGATCTCCGGCCCCAGGGGGCCCAGACCCGGCAGGACCCCCGGGCGGGAGGCCTCGTCGGGCCGGTGGAAGAAGAAACAGGGGTTGCCCCGTTCGACGGCCACCCGGCAGGCCGGGGCCAGGACCTCCTCGCGTCCCGGGGAGGAGAAGAAACCCTCCGTGACGTGCAGGATCGGGCGGGGGAAGGTGAAGGGCCGACCCCTCCCGTCCCCCTTTCCGTACACCTCCAGGAGGGCCCTGGCGAAACGCCGGGCCGGGAGCTCGTAATCCTTCACGGGACGACCCGTCACCTCCCCCCCGGGGCCGATGATGGGGAGACCCGCCCACGCGGGGGGTACCTCCCAGAGGAGGTGGATGTCGGTGAACATGGGCTGCCCGCCCCGCCCGGCGGCCATCTGGGAGAACTCGTAGACGAGCATCTGGGCGAACTGGCGGATCTCCCGCTCCCCCATGGCGGCCACATAGGGGGCGAAGGAGAGGTTCAGGGCCCGCCAGGACACCGTCGCGGCGACGTAACCCTGGAGCACGGCGGAGAAACGGACCATGTGGGCGAGGAGGACCTCGGCGTGCTTGGCCGGTTTCGCCGCCGTGAGGGTCCGGGGGAAGTCGAGGCCGAATCTCTTTATGTAGGCCAGGGACTGGGAGACACCATAGAGGCGGTCGACGGCCCCGAGGCCGTGGATGTGGATGTCCCCCCGGACGTGGGCGTCGGCCACCTCCCGGGAGAAGACGTTCTGGAGGGCGTATTCCCTCTTCACGCCCTCGGCGAGGATGAGGTTCGTCCCCTCGGGTCCGTGGGGCAGGTTGGCGACCTCCCGGTTGGGGTGGAGGATGATCCTCTCCACGTCGTAGAGGGGGAAACCGACACGGGCGTGGCGCCTTCGGGCCTCCTCCATGCCCCGCTCGACGAGCTTCGCGTCCACCAGTTCCCTGATCAGGGGCGCCGTCACGACGCCGATCCCGGAGGAACAGATCTGCCTCTCCACCTCCCGGCTGATCTCCTCGGCCGTCCCGACGGCGACGCCGGCCTCCCGGACCAGGGCGGAGACGATGCGCCGCCGGTCCCAGCCCGTCACCTCGTCGTCGGAGGTGCGGACGAAGAGGGTTATGTCCGTCGATTCGGGCTCCTGGGTCATACGTTGGTCCTCATGGGCGCGACCTGAGTCCTCAAGGCCCGTTCGGCGGCGGCGCAGAGTTCCCGGTCGTGACGGTGGTCGAGGGAGAAGAGGCGAAAATGGACCAGCCGCGCCGGGATGAAGCGGTAGAGCTCCAGGAGGGGTTCCCGGGAGATGCGGCCCGCGGCGGGGTCGTAGACGTTGATCCGCTTGTCGGACTGGGTCATGGGATTGATGGGCCGCACGTCCTGGGCGGCCAGGTCGACCCGGAAGGGCAGTCCCCTGAGACGGGCCGGGAGGTGATCCCTGATCCAGGTCTCGTAATCGGCCGCCTCGGCGACCCTCAGGCCCCTCTGGAGCTCGTCGAAGGAAATCTCCGTGGAGAAGGACATCTTCCACTTGACCTGGCGGGCGTAGAGCTTTTCCCACTCCCTCCCCAGGTCCCGCCGCTCCCCGTCCCCCTCGGACCGCCAGGACATGACCGTCCTGAAGAGCTGCCACTCGTCGAGGTCCAAATAGGCGTCGAGATCCGTCAGGGGGTGGCGGGGGAAGATGATCTCCATGGTCCGGCGGAAGATCTCCTGGAGGTGGAGGTCCAAGGCCCTCGTCGTCCGGTGGAAATAGACGTGGGCGTAGAGGTTGAGGCGGGCGTTGAGGAAGCGGCCGAGGGCGGAGAGGCCGGCCTGGTGGAGGGTCAGGCCCTCCTCGGTGAAGAGGGAGTAGTAGCGGAGCCGATCGACGTCCACCATGTCGAGGGAGAAGCCCGTCATGTAGGCGTCCCGCTGGACGTAATCGAGGTTGTCCACCGTGTAGACCCCCGAGAAGAGCTGGCGCAGGAACATGAGCCAGCGCGGCGCCCGCTCCTCACCCTCCCGCGGGGCCTTGATGAGGAAGGCCACCTGCCTGGGGTCGAGCCTCTCCCCCGCGGCGAAGGGGCCCGTGGGGCTGCGGCGGAGGCGGCGGATCGTCTCCCCGAGCCTCCTGACGATGATCTCCCGCCCCACGTCCTCGTGGGTCAGGCCGTAGGCATCGAGGAAGTGGTCGTCGAAGAAGTGGCCGTAGGGGCCGTGCCCCACGTCGTGGAGGAGGCCGGCGACCCTCATGAGCTCCTCCACGTAGGCCGCCGAGGGGACGTCGGGACAGACCCTCGACAGGCTGGGATAGAGGTGCCTGGCGAACTCCCCCGCCAGGTGCATGGTCCCCAGGGCGTGCTGGAAGCGGGTGTGCTCCGCCGAGGGATAGACCCAGCGGGCGCTCTGGAGCTGGTAGATCCTCCGGAGGCGCTGGAGCCAGGGGGAGTCTATGAGATCCTTCTCCGTCCTCTCGGAGGAACGGCCCCCGGCGGGGACGGTGAAGACGGCATAGGCGTAGATGGGATCGGCGATGAGGGCCGTGCCGAGATACAGCTCGAATTGGGGGTCCGCCTTCCGCATGATGGCGGAAGCATATAATATTCAAGATAAAACCGCAACGGATTTGTCGGCGGGGCGATCGTTATGGCCCCACGGCAACCGATCTGCTATGATCAGTACATGGAGATCCGCTTTCATATCCCCTGCGAGACGGCCTTCGGGGAGACCGTCGTGGTCTCGGGTCCCCTGTTTTGCCTGCCCCTCGCCTGCACCCCCTACGGCGTCTGGCAGGGCGCCTTTTCCCTGCCCGCCGGCGCCCCCGGGACCCTGTCCTACCGTTACGAGAGACACGGGGGGGAAGCGGGGGCGATCGCCCCGGAGGGGGGCGCGCCGCGGACCATCGATCTGGGCGAGTATCCCCCCTGGGAGGTCGTCGTCCTGATGGACCGGTGGCGGGGGGGCGAGGACCCGGACCGACCCCTCTACACGGCCCCCTTCGGGGAGGTCGTCTTCCGCCGCGAGGAGAGGGGACGACGAGAGACACCGGTCAGCCGGCCGAAGGGGGCCTTCGCCCTCAGGATCCGGGCCGCCGTGCCCCGGGTCCCCCCCGGCTGGCGCCCCGCCCTCGCCGGGTCCGTCTCCGCCCTGGGGGAGTGGGACCCCCGGCGGGCCCTCCCCCTGACCCCCGGGCCCTACCCCTTCTGGCACGCCGATCTCGATACGGCCCGCGAACCCTTCGCCTACAAGTTCATCCTGCGGGGCCCCGGGGGCGAGACCCTGTGGGAAGAGGGGGAAGACCGCCTCTACGGTCCCCCCTCGCCCCTCCCCGCCGCCGCCTCCTGGGGCGTCGTCGTCACGGACCGGCCCTTCCGCCACCCCGGGGGCCCCTGGCGGGGGGCGGGGCTCGCCGTCCCCCTCTTCTCCCTCCGGACGAACCGCGGGATGGGCACGGGAGAGTTCCCCGACCTCATACCCCTCGCCGAGGCGGCCCACCGCCTGGGTCTGAGGATGATCCAGCTCCTCCCCGTCCACGACACCCACGACGCCTACCCCTACGGGATCCTCTCCGCCTTCGCCCTCCATCCCCTCTACCTGGGCCTGGGGGACCTCGTGGAGGCGGGGGACCCCCTGGAAGGGGAGATGGCCCGGACCGCCGCCGCCCTCAACGACCTCCCCCACCTGGACTACGAGGCCGTCATGGCGGCCAAGGGGGCCTTCGCCCGGCGGATCTACGAGCGGCGGGGCGAAAGGACCCTCGCCTCGGAGGAGTTTCGGGCCTTCTTCGCCGCCGCCGAGGACTGGCTGCGTCCCTACGGGGCCTTCTGCCGCCTCCGGGACCTTTTCGGCACGGCCGACCACCGCCTCTGGGAGGGATACGAGCGGCCGGACCGTCGGACCATCAGGCGCCTCACCGACCCGGGCGGCCCCCACTGGCGGGAGGTGGCCTACCACTACTTCGTCCAATTCCACCTCCACCGGCAGCTCCTGGCGGCGAGCCGCCACGCCCGCTCCCTGGGCGTCTGCCTGAAGGGAGACATCCCCGTCGGGGTGGCCCTCGACAGCGTGGAGACGTGGCTCCACCCCGAGTGGTTCGACGAGGCCTACCGCATCGGCGCCCCCCCGGACGATTTCTCCACCGACGGCCAGAACTGGGGCTTCCCCGCCTTCGCCTGGGAGGCCATGGAGAGGGACGGCCTCGCCTTCTGGCACCGCCGCCTGAGGCACCTCAGACAGTATTTTCAGGCCGTGAGGCTCGACCACGTCATCGGTTTCGCCCGTCTCTGGCGGATACCCGCCGACGCCGTCACGGCCCGCCGGGGCTTCTTCCACCCCGCCCTCCCCCTCGGACGGGAGGAACTGGAGAGGGAGGGCGTCGGGGACCCGGAGGGCCTCTGCCGACCCCGGATAACGAGGGAGGTCCTCGAGGGCCTCTTCGGCGCCGCCTGGGAGAGGATCGCCTCTTCCTATCTCGAGGAGGAGGGCGACGGCGCCTATCGTTTCCTCCCCTCCTGCGCCACCCAGCGGGAGACCGATCTGGCCGCCGTGAAGGCCGGTGAGGACGCCGGGACGAGGGAGGCCCTCCTGGCCCTCCACGACGAGGTGATCCTCATCGCCCGGCCTGACGGGGAGGGGGATGCCTACCACCCCGCCATCGCCATGGAGAGGACCTTCGCCTTCCGGGCCCTCCCCGCCCCCCTCAGGGAGAGACTGAAGGCGATCCGCGACGATTTCTACTTCCGCCGCCAGGAGCCCCTCTGGGAGGAGGAGGCCCGAAGGAGGCTCGAGGCCGTCACGGCCCACACGGATCTCCTCGTCTGCGGCGAGGACCTGGGGATGGTCCCCTCCTGCATCCCCCCCCTCCTCCAGCGCCTGGGGATCCTCGGCCTGAGGGTCCAGCGGATGCCCGCCGATCTGGGCCTCCCCTACGCCGATTGCGCCACCTACCCCTATCTCACCGTCGCCACCCCCTCCACCCACGACACGGCGCCCCTGCGGTCCTGGTGGGAGACGGAGGACCGGGCCCTGATCCAGCACTACTACCAGAACTACCTCGGCGGCGGGGGTTTGGCCCCCCGCGAGTGCCCCCCCTGGGTCTGCCGGGAGATCGTCCGCCGTCACCTCGAGAGCCCCTCCCTGTGGGCCGTCTTCCTCCTCCAGGACCTCCTGGCCCTCGACGAGACCCTGAGGGGGCCCGAGGCGGGGGCGGAGAGGATCAACGACCCGGCCCGCCCGGCGGGCAACTGGCGCTGGCGTCTCCACCTGACCCTCGAGGGGCTCCTGGAGGCGGAGGGCTTCCTCGCCTCCGTGAGGGACCTGGTCCGGGCCGCGGGCCGCCTGGGGTGAAGACCGAAAGGGGTTGATGGAGACGGCGGGTCGTGTTACGCCATAACAAAACATACCGGGAGGGGACGATGGGTAAGGACAACGTCATTTTCCTCGAGGTCATCGAGTGGTTCGACGAATCGGGCCGGGAGATGGTCCACCGGATCCCCGAGGAGGGTTCGGGGGAGATCAAGTGGGGGGCCCAGCTCATCGTCCGGGAGAGCCAGGCGGCCGTCTTCTTCTACAAGGGCCGGGCCTACGACGCCCTGGGGCCCGGGCGCCACACCCTCAAGACGGCCAACATCCCCCTCCTCACCAAGGTCCTGGCCGTCCCGTGGGCCATGACGAGCCCCCTGAGGGCCGAGGTCTGGTTCACCAACCTCAAGACCTTCACCAATCTCCCCTGGGGGACGAGGGACCCCGTCGCCTTCCGGGACAGCGAACTGGGGGTCATACGTCTGAGGGCCTTCGGCGTCTTCAACGTCCGCGTCCTCCAGCCCGTCCTCCTCATCAACTCCCTCGTGGGGACCCAGGGGGTCTTCACCACGGACGGGATCGCCGACTACCTCAACCGGGTCATCGTCTCCCGCTTCAACGACTACATGGGTGAGACCCTCGACACGGTCTTCAACCTCCCCTCGCGGTACAACGAGCTCTCCCAGGGCCTCGCCCGGTCCCTGGAGGAAGACTTCACCCGCTTCGGCCTGGGCCTCGAGGCCCTCTACATCAACTCCATCACCCCGCCCCCCGAGGTCCAGCAGGCCATCGACGACAAGAGCAAGCTCGGCCTCTTCGACGACCTCAACCGCCTCCTGAAGATGAAGGCCGCCGTGGCCATGGAAAAGGCCGCCGCGGGCGGCGCGGAGGGGGCGGGCCTCGGCATGGGGATGGGCCTCATGATGCCCGCCCTGTTCGCCGACGCCCTCCGGCCGTCGACGGCCTCCGTCCTCTGCCCCGACTGCCGCGGGGAGATACCCAGGGACGCCCGGTTCTGTCCCTACTGCGGCCATCAGATCGTCGTCGTCCGCCGCTGCGCCTTCTGCGGCAAGAACCTCCCGGCGAACGCCCGGTTCTGCACGTCCTGCGGCCGGGCGGCCGACGAGAGGCCGCCTTCCAAGACCTGCCCCCACTGCCGGGCGGAGAACCTCCCCGAGGCCCTCTTCTGCAATCAGTGCGGAGGCAAGCTGGAGGGATGAGCAACGGGGGTGGGTGGCGGATCCGTTACGAATGCCCCCAGTGCGGCGCCCCCGTCGCCCTGGGGGAGGCGGTCCGCGTCCTGTCGTGCCCCTATTGCCGCAGCCGCCTCTACCTCGATCTCCCCGACCGGCCCCGCTACTTCCTGCCGCCGCCCGGGGACGGGGACGACCTCTTCTTCGTCCCCTACCGGCGCCGCCGGGGCCTGGTCTTCACCATGGCCCCCGGGGGCGTCACGGCCCGTTACCTCGACACGAACCACATCCACGTCGACCTCCCCCACCTCCCCCTGAGTCTCGGCGTCCGACCCCAGGCCATGACCCTCAACATCCTCGGTCCCGCCGCGGCGGGCCTCTTCCTCCGCCCCGGGCCACAGGAGCCTTACGGTGTCGGTGCCCCGGGGTCGGAGGTCTTCATCGGCGAGGGGGAGAGCCTCATCTACAGCCCCTTTTACGTCCGGGACCGCCGGATCTGGGACGCCTTCCTCCGGAGGCCCGTGGCGCCCCTGGGGGACACCCCGGTGGAGCGGTTGGGGGCCCTCGCCCCCGAGGAGCGCCGGGACGTCCGTTTCGTGGCGGCCATCTGCCCCCGGTGCGGCGGGGACCTTGCGGGCGAGGGGGAAGCGGCGGTCCTTACCTGCGGGAACTGCGACAGCGCCTGGACCTGCCGAAAGGGGGCCCTGGGCCTGGTGCCCCACGCCCTGAAGGAGGGGCCGCCGGAGGCCCTCTACCTCCCCTTCTGGCGCCTCCGCGTCGCCCTGGAAGGCCTCGAGATGGACTCCGTCGGCGACCTGATCCGCCTCGCCAACCTCCCCCGGGTCGTCGGCCCGCAGGAGGCGGGGCGGCCCCTCTATTTCTGGGTGCCGGCCTTCAAGATCAACCCCGCCCTCTTCCTCCGGTGGTGCCGCCAGTTGACGGTCTACCAGCCCGGGGAGGATCTCACCGTCACCCTCTCAGGGGCCCGCCTCTTTCCCGCCACCCTCCCCGAGGAGGAGGCCCTGGCGGCGGTGCCCCTGATCCTGGCCCAGATCGTCACGGACAAACGCCTCTTTTTCCGGGCCCTCCCCGGCCTCAAGGTCCGCCCGGCGGGCTCCCTCCTCTTCTACCAGCCCTTCGTCACAAGGAACCGGGAGCTCCTCCACGCCGAGCTGGGCCTCACCATGGACATGAACGCCCTGCGGTTCGGGACAAAACTCTGAGGTGAAAACGATGAAAAAAAGCGACAAAAGGATCATCGCCCTCTGCAACCAGAAGGGAGGGGTGGGCAAGACGACCTGCGCCGTGAACATCGGGGCGGGACTGGCCGCCCTGGGCCGGAGGGTCATGCTCGTCGACGTCGATCCCCAGGCCCATTTGACTTACGCCCTGGGCGTCCCCGCCCACGACCTCAAGCAGAGCCTCTACGACGTCCTGAAGGGCGGCCTCCCCCTGGAAGAGGCGGCCCTCGGCCGGGACGGGATGCTCCTCGTCCCCTCCTCCCTCGACCTGGCGGGCCTGGAGATGGAGTTGGCCTCCGTCCCCGGGCGGGAGCTCCTCCTGCGGGAGACCCTCGACGGCGTCGAGGGTTACGACTTCGTCATCCTCGACTGCCCCCCCTCTCTGGGCCTTCTGACCCTCAACGCCCTCTGCGCCGCCCGGGAGGTCTTCATCCCCCTCCAGACGGAGTTCATGGCCCTCAAGGGGATGGGCAAACTCCTCGGGACCATCGAGACGGTGAAGAAGAGGCTCAACCCCGACCTCGCCGTCACGGGCATCATCGGCACCCGCTACGACGCCCGCAAGCGCCTCAACCGCGGGATCGTCGAGACCATCACGGACCGCTTCGGCGGCCTCCTCTTCGCGACCCTCATCAGGGAGAACGTCAGCCTCGCCGAGGCCCCGGGCTACGGCCAGACCATCTTCGAGTACGCCCCCCGGAGCTACGGCGCCCAGGACTTCCGGGCCCTCGCCCGCGAAATCGCCGCCGGGGTCAGGTCTTGAAAATTAGCGTTTCATCGGCTGGCGACGGGGGGCGCTGAGACCCCTTCGACCCGGCGACGCCGGGCCG
>ERZ795045.253-NODE-253-length-71284-cov-20.203667_pt1 | contig 71284 bp, 69 predicted proteins | sample MGYA00375129_ERZ795045 | MGnify/ENA primary metagenome ERZ795045 (study PRJEB30174, sample SAMN05720166) | activated sludge metagenome | isolation source: anaerobic digester from wastewater treatment plant | place: Japan | collected 2015-05-15 ...
CTCTATTACTCCTTCTCCACCAGGTCCTGTTCGCGGGCGAGGAGCGCTACCCTGGTGCGGTCGTTATCCCCCAGCTTGCGGTAGATGTTGCTCACGTGGTTTTTCACCGTGTGCTCGCTGATAAACAAAGCGGAAGCGATCTCCCCGTTGGACATGCCTTGAGCCATCAGCGTGAGTACCTCGCGCTCCCGTGGGGTAAGGAGAGAAAGGTTTTTCTTCGCCATCGGACACCCTCCTACCCATTCCTCTCATTGAGTTTGTTCATTTTATTCGCCAGCGTGCGCCGATGTCCACAAAAGTGGGGAGATCATGAAAAAACAGTAGCCGGGGGTTGGGGTTGGGGGTGGCTACTGTTTTTCCGGATATCTTTTGATTTTAGTTTAGCATGAAGTAAGCCCCTGGAGAATTAGACAAAGGTCCCGATTTTTCTAGGACCATTGGGCAAAAATCCCCTTGCCCCGCCGTTTTTTGGTGTGGTATACTGAGGCAACTGCGGGGAAAGGAGGACCAAAGTGCTTACCCTACAAGACATCAAACAAGACCCTGTCTTCCAAACACTCATTGAACGCTCCGGCTCCTATCTGAAAACCCGGGGTTATACCGAACACGGGCTGCGCCACGTCACCTTTGTTGCGGAAAAGGCCGCCGCCATCCTGGACCAGCTCGGTTTCGACCAGCGCACGGTGGAACTCGCGGCCATCGCCGGCTACCTCCATGATGTGGGCAACCTGGTCAACCGCAAAGACCACGGGATCACCGGGGCGATCCTGGTTTACCAGGAGCTTAGGCGCATGGGCATGGATGTGGAGGAGATCTGCACAGTCACCTCCGCCATCGGCAACCACGAAGAGGCCAACGGACGGGCCGTGGGTCCCGTTTCCGCGGCGGTGATCCTCGCGGACAAAAGCGATGCCCACCGCACCCGGGCGAACCGCCTGGAAGATGACCGCCGGCCGGGCATCCACGACCGGGTCAACCTGGCCATCACCGACAGCAAACTCTATGTGGACAAGCAGGAAAGAACCATCACGCTGGAGATCTCCTTTGACCAGACCATCTGCCAGATCATGGACTTCTTCGAGATCTACCTGACCAGGATGGAAATGTGCAAAGAGGCCTCTTCGGTCCTGGGCTGCCGCTTCCGCCTGGTGATCAACGGCCTGGAATTCCTGGGCAACCTCAGCCTGCGTCACTCCTGAGTAAAGAGGCCCTGGCTCACCGCGAACACTGCGGCCTGGGTCCGGTCTTCCACGTTCAGCTTCCTAAGCAGGCTGGTGATGTGGTTCTTCACCGTTTTTTCACTGATATACAGCGCGGCGGCGATTTCCTTGTTGCTCATCCCTTCCACGATAAACCTCAGGATCTCCAGTTCTCGAGTGGTGAGGGCCAGATCGCTTATGGCTGCCGCGCTCTGCAGCTTCCCGAATTTGACCTCCAGCGCATGGTAGTGCTCCATCACCCGCTCCATGAGGTCCGTGGGGTAAACCGACTCCCCCGCCGCGACCTTCCTTATGGCCGCCACCACCTCCCGGGGTTCGGCATCTTTAAGCAGGTATCCCTTGGCGCCGCTGCGGATCATCTCCTTGACGTAGGTCTCATCATCATGGATGGTGAGCACCAGGATGGCGGCACCGGGCTGGCGCTCCCGCATCTCTTTGGCCACTTCGATACCGTTCATCCCCGGCATGTTGATATCCAAAAGCACCACATCCGGCTTGAGCTGCTGCGCTAAGCGCAGCCCCTCAGGCCCGTTGCTGGCCAGTCCCACCACTTCGATCTCCCCTTCCAGTTCCAGCAGGGTCTTCAACCCCTGCCGCAGTAGGGGATGGTCATCCACGATCAGTACTTTGATGCCGGTTTTCAACTCGTTTCTCCCCCTTCACCAGCGGCCAGCGGGATGGTTACAAGCACCCGCGCTCCCTTCCCCTCTTCTCCATGGAACTGCAGGGAGCCGCCGAGCACGTTGGCGCGGCTTTGCATGTTCAGAAGCCCAAAGTGCTTGCCCGATTTGAGCTTTTCCTGCACAGATGCGGCATCAAAACCGATGCCATCATCCTTCACGGCCACACTGATATGGTGGCGGGTGTACTCCAGGGTCACCTCCAGCTCACTGGCGCGGGCGTGCTTGAGGCAGTTGTTGACCGCCTCCTGCACAATGCGGAACACCGCCATTTCCAGCTGGGGTTCCAGGCGGCGCTCCCTCCCCAACAGGACAAAGCGGGTCTCGATCCCGCTCTGTTTGGCGAGGTTGTCCAGGTAGTTGTTGATGGTGAGCACCAGACCCAGATCATCCAGGGTCATGGGGTTGAGATCGTAGATGATCCGCCGCAGATCCGCCATGGCCCCCTGGGCGATCTTTTTCAAACCCTGGAATTTCTCCCGGGCTTCCGCCTCCCGCCCCGCTTCGTAGAGCCGCTCGCAGATCTCCAGCTGCACCACCAGGTGGGCCAGATTCTGCACAGGTCCGTCATGGAGGGCCCCGGCCATGCGCTTGCGTTCGATCTCCTGGCCCAGGAGCATCTCTTGGCCGGCCTGCTCCCGCATGTGCATGTGCTCCAACTGCTTGTTCACATCCAGGAGGCTGCCGGAAAGGTAGGTCATGGCCATGCCCACCTGGGAAACAAGCCGCTCTGCTTTGGCGGCGATCTCCCGCAGTTTGGCCAAGGTCTGCTGCAGATTATCGCGGCGGACCCGCAGCAGCCGCTCCCGTTCCCTGGCCGCGGCCAGGGCGGTGCGAATCTGCTCCGCCTCTTCGTAGATGCGCTGCTTCTCCGCTTCGCTGTACTGCTCGTAGTCCCGGTTGGACCTGAGCAGCTCCACACGGACCACCGCAAAGCGCCTGGTCAGCTCTTCCACTTCGACGATGGCCTGCTCCATTTCGGACTGCACGGTCTGCAGCACAACTTCCGTGCGGGTGCACTCCTCCTGAGCCGCTTCCGCCACCTCGAAGATCTGGGAGCGCCCTTCCTCCAAAGCCTGCCGCGTCCTCTGTAGAATTTCCTCCAGCATCTTTGTGGACAAGAGCTCCTTGGCCATGGCCATCCCCCTTGAGTACTTTGACTCTTATACAACACCCGTAAATATCTTTTCTATATCTGAGCGGAAATGCCTTCCACTATTGACAAGGGCACCGCGGTTAAGTTATACTGTGTTCAATTTATATATACAACCACTACTCTTATCCAGAGAGGCGGAGGGACTGGCCCAATGAAGCCCGGCAACCACTGCGCAGCCCGCGCAGCCGGTGCCAATTCCTGCTGAACCAGTGGTTCAGGAAGATGAGAGGAGAGGACAGCGATTTGGCAAGCTAGATGGATCGGACCTCTTCTTTCGAGAAGGGGTCTTTTTTGTAGGGAAAAGGAGGGGACGGCTTGATCCAGCTTAAGAACGTGGCCAAAACCTTTCGGGGGAAAAACGAAGTGCAGGCCCTAACGGGCATCAACCTGACCATTCCCCCGGGGCAGATCTACGGAATCATCGGCCAAAGCGGTGCGGGCAAATCCACCCTGCTGCACTGCATCAACCTTCTGGAAAGGCCAGATAGCGGAGAGGTCTGGGTGGGGGGCATCCCCATGACCAGCCTTGGCCCCCAGGAGCTGCGGGAAGCCCGGCGCAAAATGGGCATGGTTTTCCAGCATTTCAACCTGCTCAGCTCCCGCACTGTGTTCGGCAACATCGCCTTCCCCCTGGAACTGAACGGAACGCCCAAGAAAAAGGTGCGGGAAAGGGTCCATGAGCTGGCGGAGCTGGTGGGCCTCACCGATAAACTGCAGGCCTATCCCCACCAGCTCAGCGGCGGACAGAAACAGCGGGTGGGCATCGCCCGGGCCCTGGCCACCCAACCGCAGGTGCTGCTCTGTGATGAGCCCACTTCCGCCCTGGACCCGGAGACAACCGGCTCGGTCCTGCGTCTGCTCCAGGCCATCAACGAACGGCTGGGACTGACCATCGTCCTGGTCACCCATGAGCTCCCGGTCATCCAGGCCATCTGCCATGCGGTGGCGGTGCTCGACGGGGGCACCGTGCAGGAAGCAGGGCCCGTGGTGGAAGTGTTCACCCATCCCCAGTCGGAAGCGGCCCAGCGCCTGCTGCAGGGCTTCCTGACTGTCAGCTTTTCCCCGCCCCAGCTCAGCCCAGAGGGCAGCCTGATCCGGCTCACTTTCCTCCAGGAAAAGGCCAACCAGCCCATCATCTCCCGGATGGTCCGCCAACACGGGGTGGAAGTGAACATCCTCTTCGGACGCATAGACCAGATGCAGGGCTCGCCCTTCGGGATGCTCTTGGTGGAGCTGCGGGGCAGTCCCGAGGAAAAGGCTGCCGCCCTGAACTACCTACAGGTAAACGGCGTGGAAGTGGAGGTGTTGAGCTCATGAACCAAGCTGCCTTGAGCCTGCTGTGGCAGGCCACCCAGGAGACGCTGCTCATGGTGGGCGCTGCCACCGTTTTGGCGGTGTTGGGGGGTTTGCCCCTGGGTATCCTTCTGGCGGTAACCGGACCCGGCGGCATTTTGGAAAAGGGCTGGCTGAACCGCACCCTGGGCGCCGTGGTCAACCTGGGCCGTTCCGTACCTTTCATCATCCTCATGGTGGCCATTATTCCCTTCACCCGCCGGATTGTGGGCACCTCCATAGGGACCACGGCAGCCATTGTGCCCCTCACGGTGGCAGCCATCCCCTTTCTGGCCCGCTTGGTGGAAGGGGCTTTGAAGGAAGTGGACCCGGGGGTGATCGAGGCCGCGGAAAGCATGGGGACAACTCTCCTGCAGATCATCTACAAGGTGCTCCTCCCGGAAGCTTTGCCCGCGTTGGTTCTGGCCATCACCGTCACCGCGGTGAACCTGGTGGGCTACTCGGCCATGGCCGGGGCCATTGGCGGAGGCGGTTTGGGGGATCTGGCCATTCGCTATGGCTACCAGCGCTTCCGCGGCGACATCATGCTGCAGACCATCGCCATCTTAGTCCTGCTGGTGCAGGGCATGCAGATGCTGGGCGATAGGATCGCCCAAAAACTCTACCACCGCGAGTAAGGAGGTTGTTCTAGGGTGAAAAGAAGACTTATCGCCGCAGTTGTTTCCCTGTTCCTACTGGCCGGTTCCCAGGCGGGCCTGGCCGCGACGCTGAAGGTTGGTGCTACACCGGTTCCCCATGGGGAGATTCTGGAAAGGGTCACAGCCCTTCTGGAGGAACGGGGCATCACCCTGGAGGTTGTGGAGTTCACCGACTACGTCCGTCCCAACCTGGCCCTACAGGATGGGGACCTGGACGCCAACTTCTTCCAGCACGTCCCCTATCTGGAATCCTTCAACCAGGATGCCGGAACCAGCTTGGTGGCCCTCGCGGGCATTCACATTGAACCGTTAGGCGTCTTTTCCGAGAAGGTGGCCTCCCTAGGCGAGCTGCCCGCCAGGGCCTCCATCGCCATCCCCAACGATGCCACCAATGGGGGCCGGGCACTCCTGCTCCTGCAGGAAGCGGGCCTGATTGCCGTGGATCCTGCAGCGGGCATCACACCCACCATTTTCGACATCACCGAGAACAAGCTGCAGCTGCGCTTTGTGGAACTGGAAGCGGCGCAGCTGGTGAGGAGCCTGCCCGATGTGCACGCCGCGGTGATCAACGGCAACTACGCCCTGCAGGCCGGCCTCAATCCCATTACCGACGCCATCTTCCTGGAGGGCGCTGAATCCCCCTATGTCAATGTGATCGCGGTCCGGGCCGGCGATGAGCAGCGGCCGGAGCTCCAGCAGCTGGTGGAGGCCCTGCTCAGTGACGAGACCCGCGCCTTCATTATGGAGAAATACGAGGGTGCGGTGGTACCGGTCTTTTAAGGCAAAAGGGTGCTTTCCTGCAGCTGGAAGGCACCCTTTTTCTACAGTTTGAGGGTCCCGCAGCGGGCCCCTTGTTTTAGGCCAGAATCCTCACGCCATAGGGCTCCAGCACCACTTCCGCCGGCTTACGCTTGGCGTCAGCGAGCAGATCCCGCAGCTGCCTGGGTTTTCGCCCGGGCCAGCTGATCTGCCTGAGGTCAACCCGCTGCTCCTCGGGGGAGTTGTTCAAAAGGACCAAGACCTGCTCCCGGCCCTGGAAGCGCACAAACCCGTACACGTTGGTGATGCTGTCCGCCCAGACGGTGCGGGTCCGTCCGGTGCGCAGCACAGGCTGCTCCCTGCGCAGGGCGATGAGCCGCTGGTACCAGCGGAAAAGTTCCCGATCCTGCTCCGCTTCATCCCAGAGCATGCCCCGCCGGCAGTCGGGGTCGGTCAGGCCGACCATGCCCACCTCGTCGCCGTAGTAGATCATGGGTGAGCCCTCATAGGTCAGCTGGAAAGCCGCGGCCAGGGCCAATTTGCGCACATCCCCGCCGCAGCTGGTGAGGAAGCGCTCCGTATCGTGGCTGTCCAGGAGGTTGAACATGGCCAGGTTCACGGCATGGGTATGGTTCACCTGCACCTTGGCCAAACGGCTGGCGAAGGAGCGGGCCCTGATGGTGCCCTTGGCAAAGAAGTCGAAGCAGGCGTGCTGCAGAGGGTAGTTCATCACCGCATCGAACTGATCGCCCCGCAGCCAGTCGCTGGCCTCGTGCCAGACTTCCCCCACGATGAGGGCATCGGGCTTGACGCCCTTCACCGCCCTGCGGAACTCCCGCCAAAACTCGTGGTCTATTTCATTCGCCACATCCAGCCGCCAACCATCGATGTCGAATTCTCTGATCCAGTAGACCGCCACATCCAGCAGGTACTGCCGCACATCGGCGTGCTGGGTCATGAGCTTGGGCATGGTGGCAATTTGGTGGGCGAAGGTCTCGTAATTAGGAGGGTCGGTCTGCACCGGGAAGCCCTCAATGTTGAACCAGTGGGCGTAGGGGGACTGCCTGCCTTTCTCGAGCACATCCTGGAAGGCAAAAAACTCGCTGCCGCAGTGGTTGAACACGGCATCCAGGACGATCTTGATCCCGTGGCTGTGGCAGAGGGCCACCAGTTCCCGCAGATCCTCCGCATCGCCGAAGTGGGGATCGATGGTGTAGTAGTCCGCCGTGTCGTACTTGTGGTTGCTGGGGGAGGCAAAGATGGGTGTTAAGTAGATCACCTCCACTCCCAGCTCCACCAGGTGGGGGAAGCGGTGGATAATGCCCCTGAGATCGCCCCCTTTGAAACTGGTGCGGGTAGGCGGCAGTTCCCACGGCTCCACATCCGGCGGGTCGTTTTCGGGATCGCCGTTGGCAAACCGCTCGGGGAAGATCTGGTAGACCACCGCCCCCTGGGCCCACTGGGGCGGCTCCCAGAGATCCCCTGGGGCGATGTAGGGGTAGTGGAACTGGGTGTTGGGCTGCAGATCCTCGAAAAAGCTCTTTTCCGTGTAAAACAGAGTCTGCCGGCCGTCATCCAGCACGAAAACATAGCCAAAGCGCTTGGTCGCCAGCTGTACATCAGCTTGGTAGTAGGAAAACAGCTCATCCTCAGCGGCAATGCTCATCTCTTCTGTAAGTGTAGGCGAACTGCCGTAGCGGTCCCAGTACAAAACGGCAACCCGCTTAAGATCTCCCCTGGCCGCCCGCAGTGTCAAGCGCAGCCTGTCCGGGCCCACAGGGTAGGCGTAACTTCCATGGGCCACATGATACACCGCTTCCCTCAGCATACTCTCACTCCTCTTTTCCGCAAACGTTAGCACACTTTGTCTATTCGCATTCTTCGGGAGTTTCCCTGCCACCAAAAGGCAGGACAATCCCGGCCCGCCAGTGCCACCCCCGCTGGCTGTCCAGCCCTGTGGCCAAAACCACCTGGGGTAGGGGCGTGAGGATCACACCCACATCGGCGCGCCAGGAGGCACTGGGTAGAAGGCCGAACACCCCTTCAGCGTAAATTGTGCACCAAGGAGTGAGCTGGTAACCGGCGGCCTGGCCCAGTTCTAAAAGGGTGAGCCCTCCCTTCCGCTGCAGGGCGCCCCGGGAGAGGAACAGCCACTTGTCCCGGGCCCAGGCCTGCTTAAAGCGCAGCCCCAGTTCACTGCCGGAGGATCGGGAGTGGAAATAGCCTTCCCAGGGCAGGTGCTTCAGCTCCACGCGCAGCTGGCCGGGTTCCAGGGCCAGCTGGAGTCTGGTGTTTCCGCCCGGTTTGAAGCTGGCCGTGAACCGCTGGGGCCGAAGTTCCAGCTGCAGAGCGCCATCCCGGCTGGCCAGCCACACCGTCCGCGCCCGCAGGGCGCCGCCCCAGGTCCAGTTTTGACCGCTGAAGCGCAGGCGTACATCCCCCAGCTCCACATGCAGCCGCCACCGGTCCTTGACGTAGGCTGCGGCAAGGGCAGGGCTCTGTCCTTCGGCCTGGGGCAGTTCCACGGAAAACCGCCAGCTGCCCGCGGTAAAGCTTCCGTGGTAGGCGGAAGTGGTGCGGCGCCACCGCCAGCTGCCCTCCGCCGCCTGATCCAGGAGGGTCAGGGAAGCACGGGCCTTTCCTGGCGAGCCCTCCACCGAGAGAGCTCCCCAGCGGAAAGTGAACCCCCGATCCCCTGCGTCCAACAGCCACTTGGCAGATCCCGCGGCCACCCGCCAGGAAAACCCCTCATCCCAAAGCAGGATGGGCACGAAAAAGCTGGAAAGCTCCGCTCCCTCCACCTCAACCGTGTGTACCAGGCTTTCCCCGAGGGGCAGGCCGGTCCAGATGGGCTGGGCAGGGTCTGCCAGGGGCAGGATGGCATTGAGCCTCCCGCTGGGGACCGTCACCGGCTGCCCTGCCTGGGCCAGGCGCCCTTGGGGCAGAAGCAGCGCCCCTCCTTCCCCCTGTACGGCGATCCTTTCCACACCTCCGTAGTCGAACCAGCCGCGCCGCACCTCCAGGTCCAAAACGGCCTGGAGTCCCTGCCAGCTGGCCTCCACGCTGGCTGTCCCTTCCTCCCAGGGCAGCAGGGCCTGCACGGTCCCTTGTAGCTCGTGGCTGCCGGGGGGCAAGGGCGGCAGGTTCAAGCTGAGGTTAGAGCCGCTGCCGCTGGCCTCCAGCTCTTCACCGGCCAAAGACCAGCGGGAACTGAGCCAAAGCTCCGGGCTGCCCGCAAGGACCAAGGTGCCCGGCGGTGCCGGCCCCTGGAGAAGGAGGCTCACCTCCACCCGCTCGCCCGCTTCTAGACTCAAAAACGGAGGCAGCCAGGCCAGTTGGGCTTCTGACTCTCCCAAGGGCCGGCCCAGGGCTTGGGTAGACTCATCGGGCACCTTAGGGAGCAGCTGCTGCCCCCGGTAGAAAAGCCGATCGTCCGCCGCCAGCCGAAACCACTCCTGGGCTGGAAGGGGGATGAACTCGCCTTTCCGTTCCACTTCCGCTTCCCAGGTCCAAAGGGGTAGAACCCAGAAGGCCTCCGCGAGCTCTAGTCCCACAAGGCCCTGGGCACCCTCCAGGGACACTGCCAACTCCCAGGTGTGGGTTCCCGCGGGAAAGGGGAGCTGGCAGCGGAGCTCCAGCTCCAGCCGGCCCCGGTAGGGTCCGCTGCCTTCCAGGAGGGTCCCCTCCCGCAGCATCCCGCTTTCACCGGCGCTGAAGGTCAATCCCGGGGAAGCGCTCGCCAGAAGGCGCCAGGGTCCCGGGGCATCCAGCCACAGGTCCAGCGTCTGCTGGAAAACGGCCTCCTCCTGCCTGGGCCCGGCCTTTTGATGCAAACGGGGCGTTTCCGCCTGCAGGGGAGCTGCAAGCAAAAACACCCCTAAGAGCACGGAGAGGCATCTCATGGCCCTTCACCCAGCTGCAGCGGCCGGATCTCCACGTTCTCAACCCAGCCCGGCAGGCTCACCTCCAAACCCCGGCAGCGCCCGGGAAGCACCAGGCCGCTCTGGACCTGGCGGGTTTCCCCCAGCTGGCCTGCGGCATCGAAGAGGAGGAGTTCCCCCTCCCAGAGTCCATGGCCAAGTCCACTGTTTTCCAGCGTGAGGATGAGGGCCTTTCCGCTGCGCTCCCAGGCGGCAACACCAACCCGGGGGCGCTGCTGCCCGGTGGAAAGCAGGAAGAGCACCGCCAGGCGGGTGGGTGGGCCAGACCGGACAGGCCTGACCAGGAGGGCGGCATAAAGCTGCTGGAAATCAGCCTGGAGGACACGCACCGCTACCTCCACGCTTTCCCCGGGCTGAACCACCAACCGGCTGGGTTCCACCGCCAGCAGCCCCTCGGCCCGCTTGACGCTGTCGGGATCCTCCAGGAGTACCACACTGCCTGCAGGGTCCTGGTCAAAGAGGGCCCAAGACAGTTCCAGCTCCAGGGGCTTTTGCCCTTCCTGGCGCAGGAGCACGGCGAAGCTCTGGCCGGCCTTGACCTGCTCGGCTTCGATGATCACTGGCGAGACCGAGAGCTTAGCCTGCAGGGGTACCCAGCTCACCAACAGCACAGCAGCTAAACCCCAAAAGAGCCTTCTCATAGTACGGGCACCAGGGTGAACTCAATCTGGAAGGTGTATGTATCGGGAGCGTCGCTGAAGCCGCCGGTAAAGCGCAGCGGCACCTGGACCAGGACGCCCGCGGCGCCAGTTTCGGGCTGTTTCCGCATCAGGACCCTATCACCTGACCCCAACTGGTGCCAAAGACCTTCGCTGTCCTGCACCTCCAGCTTTCCCGGCGCAGCCGTTCCCCCGTGGTAGCCCACCCGCAAATCCCAGGCCACATTGGACCACACCTGAATCTCCAGGGTCTCCTCGACCCTCTCCCCGGGCATCACCGCTTCCAGCACCACCGTCTGCTGCGCGGAAATGCTGAAGCCGGGGAGAATCTCCACCTGCACGGTGATTACGCCTTGAGCCTGGACCGCCGCGCTGAGGAGGGCAGTCAGGATCAAAGCTAGGAAAATGACGCTTTTCTTCGCCATCGCTTGCCTCCTTCTGGCGATAGACCCTGGGTTGATTATACAATATACTTACATTTCTGTCAATTAACCGTTTTCTGAACTATACCTTCGAAAAAAGTGGAGCCGCAGCTCCACTGGGTTAACCCTTGAGTACATCCACCTTGTCCAGGCGCTCCCAAGGCAGATCCAGATCCAGGCGGCCGAAATGGCCATAGGCCGCCACCTGTCGGTAGATGGGCCGCTGCAGGTTGAGGTCGCGGATGATGGCCGCGGGGCGCAGATCAAAGTGCTTGCGGATGAGCTGTTCGATCTCCCGGTCGGGGATGACCCCTGTCCCGAAGGTATCCACGTGGAGGGAAACAGGGTTGGCCACTCCGATGGCATAGGCCAGCTGCAGCTCCACCCTTTTGGCCAGCCCGGCAGCGACGATGTTCTTGGCCACATAGCGGGCGGCGTAGGAGGCGGAGCGGTCCACTTTCGTGGGGTCCTTGCCGGAAAACGCTCCTCCGCCGTGGCGGGCACAGCCGCCGTAGGTGTCCACGATGATCTTGCGGCCGGTGAGGCCCGCATCCCCCTTGGGGCCCCCCACCACAAAGCGACCCGTGGGATTGACAAACACCTTGGTTTCCTCTGTCCACAGCTGCCTGGGGATGACCGGTTCAATGACGTGCTTGTACAAGTCCCGGGCAATGGTGGCCTGATCCACGTCGGGATGGTGCTGCGCGGAAACTACCACATTATCCACGGCGATGGGGCGGTGCTCTTCATCGTAAACAATGGAGATCTGAGTTTTACCATCGGGCCTCAGGTAGGGCACGATCCCCTGTTTGCGCACGTCCGCCAGGCGCTTAGCCAGCCGGTGGGCCAGTTCGATGGGCATGGGCATCATAGCCGGCGTCTCGTCGGTGGCGTAGCCGAACATGATGCCTTGATCGCCTGCCCCCACCTGCGAGAGTTCATCGTCCTGCCCCAGGCGCCTTTCCCAGGCCTGGTTCACTCCCAGGGCAATATCGGGGGACTGCTCTTCGATGGAGGTTAACACGGCGCACGTTTCCCCATCAAACCCGTATTTAGCCCGATCGTAGCCGATCTCCTTGATCACTTCCCGCGCGATGCTGGGGATGTCCACATAGCAGTCGGTGCTGATCTCCCCAAAGACCAAAACCAAACCCGTGGAGACCGCCGCCTCGCAGGCCACCCGGGCCTGGGGATCTTGGCTGAGGATCGCATCGAGCACAGCGTCGGAAATCTGATCGCAGATCTTGTCCGGATGTCCTTCAGTCACGGACTCTGATGTAAATATGTACCTTCTTGCAGTCACTGCTGCCAACCATCCTTTCCACAAAATAAGTCCTCCCCCTGATGGGAGAGGACATACTCTGCTGTATTGCTTCTCCCATCTTCCAAAACCTCAGCGGCGAGGTTTTGCAGGATTTGGCACCTTGTGCAGGCACAACCTGCAGAGGTTGCCGGGCTTCATCGGGCCAGTCCCTCCGCCACTCTTGATGAGAACGCAGTTTCAGTTTAACAGGCCTGCCCTAATCTGTCAAACCTGGACAGGTCGCCTACTGCACCTTTTCCCAGGTGTAGGTGGGCATGATATCCTCCGTAAACTGGCTGATAGCCTCCCGGATCGCGTTCTGCCTCACCCAGGGCACCTGAGAATAACTGGGGGCAGGCAGATCCCAGGTAGTGGGCCTGCGGTTCGCGGGCCACCACTCCCGTGGGTAGCGGAGGATCTCCTTGCGCTCGCTGGAGGACTGGCCCTGCACCCGCAGGCGGTGGATCACGTTGCCCGACCGGGTGTCCATGACCCGTCCAGTGAAGCTCACCATCACCTGGGTGTTTTCCACATATTCATACTGGTAGAGCTTGTTGCCCCTCTCATCCGTCATCTCGCGCCCCGTTGGATAGGGAGGAGTCTGGGTCACCGGCTGGAAGTAGCCGGATACTTCACCCATCACCAGGGCATCTACCCCGAGCATCTGCCCCAGCCTGATGGCCTGGTTGGGATCGGGTGATTGACCCCGCAAGAGGCCCAGGCGCACCAGGGCCCACTCCACCTCCGCGGGCGGCAGTACCCGGTAATAGCCGGAGAGGGTTTTCACCAGCTCTTGCTCCACTTCGTGGCTGATGGCATAATCATCTGTGAAGTTGTCAAAAAACAACACGGCGACGGTGCTGCCCAGATTCACCCGCGGCGGATGCTGAACACGCTGATAACCTGCGCAGCCTGACAGCAGCGCTGCAAGGACAACCAACAAAAGCAGTTTGCGTTTCATCCTCTTCACCCCATGTGGTTGAATTTTCCGCTGCGTACTCCAAACAGAGGCTCCGTTCAAATTACAGGAACTTCCTGTTCTGCTAATTCGCCAGCGCGCCTAGTTTTCCCTACCTGCAGGCGGGGGGTTTGCTGAAAAAAGAGGAAAACTCAAGTAGATACTAGAAGTAGGCAGTGCCCGTTGCTACTCAGCGCAAGGAGGTGCTCCCATGCAAAACGAGATCTACCTGGACAACAGTGCAACAACTCCCGTGGCCGAGGAAGTGGTGCAGGCCATGGAACCCTATTGGTCTGTGCAGTACGGCAACCCCTCCTCTCCCCATCTGCGGGGGGTGGCCGCCCAGAAGATCATGAATGCCTGCCGGGCCCAGCTGGCCTCCATTTTGCAGGTCAACCCCAACGAGCTCTATTTCACCGGCAGCGGCACCGAGGCCAACAATCTAGCCCTGCAGGGTGTGGCCAACGCCCCCTACTTCCTGCGCAACCCCGGGCACATCATCACCACGCCCATTGAACACCCCTCTGTGCTCAACGTGGTGAAGCACCTGGAAAAACTGGGCTGGGAGGTAACATACCTGCCGGTGGACCGCTTTGGCCGCATCGATCCGGAAGAGTTCCCCCGCTACCTGCAGCCCAACACCAAGATCGTCAGCATCATGCTGGTCAACAACGAACTGGGCACCATTGCCCCGGTGCGCCAGATCGGCGAGATCATCCAAAGGGAAAACCAAGGGCGTCAGCATAGGATCATCTTTCATGTGGATGCCGTCCAGGCCCTGGGCCACATGCCCCTGAAGGTTCCCGAGCTCAAAGCCCACCTCTGCACCTTCAGCGGCCACAAAATCTTCGGTCCCAAGGGCATCGGTCTGCTCTACGCCCACAAGCAGGCCCAGCTCCGTCCGATCATCTTCGGCGGCGAACAGGAGGGCGGCCTGCGCTCCGGCACGGAAAACGTGCCCGCCATCGTGGGCCTGGCCAAAGCCGCCCAACTGGTCACGGACAACCTAGAAGAAAACCTGAGAAAAATCCGGGAGCTGCGCCATGCCCTCATCGAGGGCATCAAGACCATCCCCGCGGCCCAGGTCAACAGCCCGGAAGACGGCGCACCCCACATCATCAGCGCCAGCTTCCCGGGGGTGCGGGGAGAGGTGCTGGTGCACTTCCTGGAGCAAAAGCGTATTTTCGTCTCCATGGGCGCGGCCTGCTCCTCCAAAAAGCGGGGCGTCTCCCATGTGCTCCAGGCGGTGGGGCTGGAACATGAGCAGATCCTTTCCACCATCAGGCTCAGCTTGGCTCCCCAGATCACCCTTGCCCAAATCGAGTACGTGGTTTATAGTCTAAAAGAGACGGTGGAAGAAATCCGCAACATCTATGTTTGAGGAGATGACTATGTACCCTCTGCTCTTAGTGCGCTACGGTGAACTGGGCCTGAAGGGCCGCAACCGTAGAGCTTTTGAAGATCGCCTGCTCGCCAATATGCGCCGGGCCATCCGGGAAGTGCCCCACGGCGAGATCAAAAGGACCTTCGGGCGCATTTACTTAGAAACCAAAGGCAACTGGGAAGAACTCGCCGCCAAGCTGCAGCGGGTGTTCGGGATTGTCTCCCTCTCCCCCGTGCTGCGCTGCCGCCTCGATCTGGAGGAGATCAAGGAAGGGGCCAGGCTGGTTGCCCAGGATACGCCCGGCCGGACCTTCAAAGTGGAAACCCGGCGGACCCATAAACAGTTCCCCCTGAATTCTCCGGAGCTTTCCAGGACGCTGGGGGGGTATCTCCTGCGCAGCTTTCCCCACCTTAAGGTGGACGTGCACAGCCCGGATTTCACAGTCCATGTGGAAGTGCGCAGTGAAGGCGCCTTCATCTACTCCCAGGTCATTCCCTGCCTGGGCGGACTGCCCGCCGGTTCCTCCGGCAAGGGACTGCTCCTGCTGTCGGGAGGTATTGACAGCCCCGTGGCGGGCTTTCTGTCCATGAAGCGGGGGGTGGATGTGGAAGGGGTGCACTTCCACTCCTATCCCTTCACCTCCCAGCAGTCCAAGGAAAAGGTCATCCAGCTGGCCAGGCTCTTGGCACCCTATAACGCCGGGGGCCGCTTCCGGCTGTGGATCGCCTATTTCACCGAAATCCAGAAGGCCCTGCACAAGGGCTCTTACCCCTCTTTGAGCGTCACCCTCATGCGCCGCTTCATGCTGCGCATCGCCGAGCGGCTGGCCCGCCGGGAAGGGGCTTTGGCCCTGATCACCGGGGACAGCTTGGGCCAGGTAGCCAGCCAGACCATGGAGAGCATCCACACCATCAACGCGGTGACCTCCATGCCCATCTTCCGGCCCCTCATCGGCCTGGATAAACAGGAAATCGTGGAACTGTCCGTTAAGATCGGTACCTATGAGACTTCCATCCTGCCCTATGAGGACTGCTGCACCGTCTTTGTACCTAAAAACCCGGCCACCAGGCCCACCATCACCCAGGTGGAAAGGGCCGAAGCGGAACTGGACGTGGAAGGGCTGATCGCGGAAGCCTTGGCCAAGACGGAGCTCTTGGAGCTGGGCCAGGACAAAATGCTCTGAGTTTGCCGGCCTCGGCAGGAAAACCGCATTCGCTGACGAAAAAAATATAAACCAAAAGATGAGGAGCTGCTCCCATGAACATTTCCCGGAAGGAATTACAGCAGCTGTTGGAAGAAATTGACCGGCTGCGGAGGGAGAATGCGCTGCTGCGGGAGGCAGCAGGGATCCACATCACCGACCAGGAAACGCCCAAGCCCGTTGAAGTAACGCCCCAGGAGCGGAATGCTCTGCTGCGCAAAACTGTCTAACCGATCTTTAAAGGCCCCGGATGGGGCCTTTTTGCGTTTGTGATGGGTTTCCCTAACGGTAGATGCCGATGCCTAAAATGCGGCCGATGTTAGCCTCGGGATCAAGGCGGAAACCTAGACTGCCGTCAATGCTGGTGAAGAGGGTGGTGACCCCGGGCCCGTGCCCAGCCGCCAGGCAGTCGGAGTGAACCACCACACCCACGGAAAGGGCCCCCTTACGATAGCTGCGCCCGAAGCGGTTGTCCGTATCCTCCAGGGCCACCAGGTCCCCCAGGCGGAGCTCATTGATGCCCAGGGCCTTGATTTCCTCCTGATCAGTGGTGGTGATATCGTAGTCCCCCGAAGCGGTGGAAGATGCACCGATGCCTGAACCCATGAGCCGTGCCGGGATGACCGCCGCCACAGGCACGATCAGCCGGCCATCTTCCTCGGTAAGATCCAGCTTCAACAGGACATGGGGGTCCAGATTGCGCACGGAAATGCCGGGGTAGTCCACAAGCTGCAGCCCCAGCCCATAGGCCTTGATGAGCACCTTGTCTTCGATGGCCATCTTCTCCAGGTCTTCCTGGGCAAAATCGATGAGCACATGCTCAATTCCGCCGTGCTTGCCGGTGACCACGCCCCTGGCTCCCTTGGCGTCGCCGGAGATGACCACGGCCTCGTTGCCCACACAGGCCAAGGTGTTGTAGGCCTGGTTCCGAGACCCGCTCCGCTCCTCGATGCTGGCCGCGGTGGACACGCCGGGCTCCACATGGTCCCCCACCCAGCCAAAGGCCGGGTCGCCAACCTTTACGTTGTAGGTAATGCCCCCCGTACCCGGCAGGACAAAGGGCACGCCCTCCCTGTCCACCCCGTACGCGGTGCGCCGGAGGGGCGGTGTAATCTGTCCCTGAACCGACAGCATGACAAGCTTAGATGCATTCGTTTTCAGCATTCTCTTCCACGACCTCCTTGTGTTTGCTTCGTACCCGCGCCCGCAGCCACAAAAGAGAACCTGCGGCGGCTATGCCCAGGGCATCCACGGCCACATCGCCCCAAGCCCCGCTGCGGTGCTGCAGGCGCCTTTGATAGCTCTCATCCGCCCCCGCCACCAGCAGCGCAAGGAGCACGGCAGAGAGCAGCGCGCGCCCCCGCAGCCCCTTGGTTTTCAGGGCGGCACGGTGAACTAGATAGGTTAAAACGCCGTAGGCCAGTACATGCCCCACTTTCCGCAGAAACCAGACATACTGTCTGAGCTCCGCGGCACTGAGCTGCGGAAACCACCTGGCCAGCAGCTGCGCTGTATAGCCTGCGCCTGAAACGTCATGACGGTTGAACAAGAACACGGCCAGGATGTAAATCCCCACAACAGCCCAATCCAGCAAAGCAATTCCCCTTCCGCTAGGATGCTCCTAGCTGCTCACATATTCCGGACAGTGCTGGCACCTATCCAGCAGTTCCAGATCGATCCGCCGCTCAAAACGTCGGCAGAAAAACTCCAGTTTCCCCTCCCGGTCCTGCTTGGTATCCATATGCCTGCAGAAGACCACGGGCAACACCTCCCGGTGCTAATATACGGAAGGTGGGACGATCCTATGCTAGGAAAACCGCCGAAAGGAGAAGAAACGCCGCTTCCTGCGGTATTGCTGCGGCGGACGCCTGGGGGCGAAATCGCCGGCGAGCACCGCCCGGGGATTGGCCGCCACAAGCTCCTCCGCCCGCTCCGCCCCCAGCAGCTCCACCAAGACCCCGTGGGCCTGGGGAAGATCCAGGGTGCGGCGCTGAACGCTGTGGGCATCACTGGCCACAAACTGAGCCATGTCGTGCGTGAGCAGAATCTCCGCGGCTTCCTGCACGGTAGAACCGAAACGCCCCAGAATGCTCCCAGTATTCACCTGCAGCAGGCAGCCCCGCTCCAGCCAGCCCAGGGCGGTGTTGGGATCCTGCAGGACACCGCGGTAGCGCTCAGGATGGGCGATGATGGGGGTAATCCCCTTGGTCTGTAGATCAAAGAGCACATCGTCTGTGTACACCGGCAGCTCCTGAAAGGGAAACTCGATGAGGCAGAAGCGGCCCTGCCCGCCGTAAGTGGGGATCTCTTCCGGAGCCAAGTCCAAGAGGGATAGATCCAGCATCAGCTCCGCCCCGGCCACAAGCTCCAAGCTAACCTGCGCCCGGGCGAACTCCTCCCGCAGTTCCGCCACCTTCTGCTGCACCGCCGCCCAGGAGAGCTGTCCAAAAAAATGGGGAGTGGCAGCAGCGACCTTAAGGCCCCGCTCTTCCCCCACACGCCCCATGGCTAAAGCCTCTTCCAAAGTGGGTGGACCATCGTCCACCCCAGGGAGAATATGCACATGCAGATCGATCATGGCTTTATTCCGCCTCTGAATAACGGTAGTAGTAATAATAATACCTGTTCTTCTGGTCCCTGACGTTAATCTTGTTCAGAACCACACCGAGGATATTGGCCTTAGCCTGTTCCAGGAGCTCCTTAGCATGGATCGCCGCTTCCCTGGGCGTTTGACCGGCCTCCACCACCAAAATGGTACCATCTGTCTGGCTGGCGACCACCGCGGCATCGGTCACGGCCATAACTGGAGCACCATCGCAGATTACCACATCGTAGTCTTCCCGCACTGCCCGCAGAAACTGGCCCATGGCCTTGGACTGCAGCAATTCTGCGGGATTGGGCGGAACGGGCCCGGAAGCAATGAGATCAAGCCCTGGCACCGAAGTGGGTTGGATGACTTCCTCTATGGATGCTCGGCCCGCAAGGTAGCCCGTTAAGCCGGGAGTGTTAGAAATGCCGAAGATCCTGTGTATGGTGGGCCGCCGCAGGTCGCAGCTGACGAGCAAAACCCGCGCACCCGATTGGGCCCACGCCGCCGCCAGGTTGGCCGCCACCGTGCTTTTCCCTTCTCCAGGTCCGGCGCTCGTCACCAACATAGTCTTGAGTTCCCGATCCGGACTGGTAAACTGCAGGTTGGTCCTGAGGATTCGAAAAGCTTCACTGGCCACAGCTTTGGGATTCCCTTCGACAACTAATGGTCGTTCCTTGAGCCGTCTCTTTCCCCGTCTAGCCACTTAATCCACGTCCCCTCCTACGTGCAGATCTCCCGGACGATGCCACATCTGCGAGCTCCAAATCGGGTATCTGTCCCAGGACGGGCAGCCCCAGAGCCCGCTCGACGTCCTCTTTGGTCTTAACCGTGTTATCCAGAAACTCCAGCAGAAACGCCAAACCCACGCCCAGAAACACTCCTAACACCGCGCCGATGGCGATATTCAGCTTGATCCTGGGTTTGACGGGAACCCGGGGAAGCACTGCGCGGTCTATGATCTGCACATCAGCAGTCTCCATGGCTTCCGAGATGCGGGCTTCCTCCAGCCGGGTACGCAGCAGGATGTAGAGTTCTTCTAAGACCTGTGCCTCCCGCATCAGCCTGGCCAGCTCCAGCTCCTGCGCGGGCAGGTGGCTCAATTCCCTTTCCCGCTCGGCGATAATGGCCAAGAGCGCCGCTTCCCGGGCTTCCAGGGCGTTGGCTTCCACTTCCAAATTGATCAGCGTTCCGTACAGCTCCCGGTAGAGGGTGTTTAAGGTTCGGGTCTCGGTACCCACCACCCGCTCCACCTCTTCCGTAAGCTTACGCCGGACATTGTCTATTTCCGCCTGGAGGGCCAAAATCTCCGGATGCCGGTCGGTGTATTTCTCCCTGGCACTGGCCAGCCGCACTTCCAGATCCGCCAGCCGACTGCGGTACTCGGTAACCAGGCGGTTGTCGGCAATGGTGGTGCTGGAAATGAGGGTTTCATCCTGTTCTTCGAGACTAGCCCGCACCTGGCGGATGCGCTCCGCCGTTTCCAGTTTGGCGACGTTCAGTTCCGTGAGGCTGGACTGCAGAGAGGCAAGCTGCGTGACCACCGCGGCCATTTCCTGGGTGGGGGCCACAATCCCCTGTTCTTCCTTGAAGGCCTGCAGCCTTTCCTCCGCGAGGCGCAGGTCCAGCTCCACCTTCTGCAGCTGCCCTTCGATGAACTCCCGAGCCGCCCGCCTGTCGTTCTGCCGGTAGTTCAGATTCCAGTCAAGGAACACGTCCACCAACTTGTTCACCACTGCCTGAGCCAGTGCCGGCTCCGGCGACTGCATGGAAATCTTCAAAACGTCGCTGCCCTGCACTGACTGGATGGTGATGGCCTTCTCCAGGGCGCTCTGGGTCAGATCCTCCCGTCCCAAGTCAGAGGCCACCCTTTCCAGGATGGTTCTGCTCTTCATGATCTGGATGTAGTTCTGGGCAACATTCTTGCCCAAGGCGCTGGCGCCGTCAAAGAAAATGGTTTCAGCACCCATACCAGCTTCCCGCACGATAAGAGTGGTGAACGCCTCGTAAATGGGCGTAGCCAGGAAACTGTAGATGGCAACCGCCAGGACGGTCAGGAGGAAAACCGCCAAGATCAGCCTCTTCCTTTTGACGATGATCTGCCAGTATTCCCGCAGATCCATTTCTTCCATTTCCACGGCACTCACCACCTACCAGTCAAAGATGTTGAACAGCGCGCTCTTGAAGGAACTGATAGCACCCACAAAGCCGAAGATCTTGGTCCAATCGGGTTTCTTGGTTTCCGGAATGTAGATGATATCACCGGGCCTAAGCAGTGGATTCTCCTGGGCATCACCGGTAAAGAGCACCTTATCCTGCCCCATGGGCACCTGCTCCGACTCGTCCAAAACGCCGTCCCGGTAGATCCCCACATTCTCCAGGGCCGCCCGATCCAAAGGCCCGCCCGCCAGGGCGATGGCATCCAGCAGTCTGGCACCTGCGGGAAGATCGTAAGCACCGGGGTTCTTCACCATGCCCAGCACCAAGATCTGCCGGCGCGCTGCGGGAACATAGATCACATCCCCACCGCTCAGCTCCAGATTGTACTGGTTCTGCGCCCCCATGAGCTGCCCGTAGGTCACCTGCCAGACCTGTTCCCCGTGGGGGGCCTGTCTGGTGACCACCACCTGTTCCGTGCCTATGTTCGACTTCAGGCCTCCCGCTTCGGCCAAAACGTCCAGCAGACGTCCCTGGGACGGTAGGGTATAGGCTCCCGCCCGCACCACATCACCGAAAACCAGCACCTTGTTGTTGGCCTTGGGCACCGAGATGACCTCGCCGCCCCTCAGCTGCCGCTTGTAGTCGGCTCCACTGAGCACATCCAGGTTGACTACTTCAGTAACTGCGCCTTCCGGGCCCTCCAGGGCCACAACCACCTTCGCCGGGTCCGCTTCGGCGGTGAACCCGCCGGCACGGCCGATCAGATCCAGGTAGGTCTCGCCGGGCCCGAAGGCATAGTACCCAGGATTGCGGACTTCCCCCAGCACCAGGGCGTTCCTGCTGCTGCGGGGCACCACGATCACATCGCCATCCTCCAGGATGCGCTGCTCTGCGGCGAAGCGCTCCTCCTGCAGCTCCAGAAAGTCGATGTACTCAACGTATGCCCCTTCCGCGGTCTGCCTGGTCAGGGAGATCCACTGGGCGTCTGCGCTCTCCAAGAGTCCCCCCGCCAGCATGATGGCATCCAAGACGCTGTCGCCCGCCTTGAACTGGTAGTAGCCAGGGCGCTGTACTTCACCCATGACCACCACTCCCCTGGTGGCCCGGGGGACGATGATCACATCGCCGCTCTCCAGCGACAAGTTGTCGGTCAGGACGCGGTTTTCCATCAACTGGGCGAAATCAACGGTGAACACCTGGGCACCTTGGGCAGTCTGCCTGGTGAGGGAAACCCGCTGGGCATCTGCGCTCTCTAGAAGGCCGCCCGCCAGCATGACGGCATCCAAAACGCTGTCGCCCGCCTTAAACTGGTAGTAGCCGGGATTCTGTACTTCACCCATGACGATGACTCCCCTGGCGGCCCGGGGAACGATGATCACATCGCCGCTCTCCAGGGGCAGATTATCTGCTAGGAAGCGGTTTGTCATCAGCTCGCTGAAATCAACGGTGAACACCTGTGTACCTTGGGCAGTCTGCCTGGTTAAAGATACCTGCTCTTCCCAGGCCTCCGGGGTGAGGCCCCCCGCCAGGGCCAGGGCGTCTAGGAGGCGATCGCCCCGCCGGAACTCATAGGCCCCCGGCCGGGCCACTTCACCCAAGACCAAGACCTGCCTGCTGCCCTCTGCAACGTAGAGCACATCACCGGGCAGCACCCGCTCGTTCTGCAGCCCCAGGCGCTCCAGGGCGCCCAGGTCGATGGTCCTGGTTACGCCGGACCGGAGCAGCGTCAGCTCATCCCCGGCCCGTTCCGTGGTTCCGCCGGCCTCCGCCAGAAGATCGAGAATCCTCCACTGCTCCCGTACAGCGAAGGAGCCTGGGCTGCGCACTGCCCCCAGGACCAAGGCGTTTTGGTAGCCTTCCGGCACGAAGATCACATCGTCGGGATCCACCGTGGGGTTATCCCCACCTGTCCTGCCGCTGAGGGCCGGCTGCAGATCCGCCACGATCAGCTCCTGCCCCGCACCCCTCCGGGTGATGGCGATCGCGGAAGGATCCCCTGTGGGCAGCACCCCTCCAGCCCGGGCGATAATCTCCAAAAGCGTAGCCTCGCTATGTAAAGGGTAGACCCCCGGGTTTTGCACCGCGCCCAAAACCATAACCTGCTGTTTCTTGGGCACAAACACCACATCGTTGGGCCTGAGGGCAGTGGGCCTACCCCGGCCAGAAAGGAGCTCCTGGACGTTGACGATCCTCTCCAGAGGTCCTTCCTCTCCCTGGCTGGTCACCACCACCCGTTCCAGGTCAGCCGTATCCAGGGCACCGCCGGCAGCGGCCAGCAGCTCCAGGATATCCAAGCCCTGCCCCAGGGAGTAGCTCGCGGGCTGGCGCACCTCGCCAAAAATGGCGGCGCGGCCAGCTGGCGGCACGTAGATCATATCCCCGCTTTCCAGGAGCGGGTTGGCGGCCAGATCGCCCCCCTGCAGGAACTGGTTCACATCCACCTGCAGAACACGGCTGTGCTCCTGGCCCCCTTCATCCAGCACATACCGGGTCACGGTTACACTGCTGAGATCGGCAGTGGCGGTGGGGCCGCCGGCCAGTGCCAGGACATCTGCCAGGCGTGCACCTGCCTTGAGCTGGTAGTAGCCTGACTCTTTGACTTCGCCCAGCACCTGAACGTGCAGCGTGCGGAACTGGCTGACAATGACCGTAACCTGCGGGTTGACGATGAACTCCGCGAGCATATTCTGCAGCTCACTGCTGATCTGCCGCGGCGTCTTGTCCACCGCCCAGAGGTCTCCCACCAAGGGGAATGTCAGGTAGCCGTCGGGCCGGATGGCGACCTCTGTGGCTAGATCGGCATGGCCCCAAACGGTGATGCGCAGGACATCACCCACACCGAGGGTATACTCTGCGGCTCCAGCGGCCAGGGACCAAACGGCCGACGCCAACAGCATTACGGCCAAAACCAAAGACAGCTTCTTCATCTCACCGCCACCTCAGATGCACATGTGATAATTGTGGGGCCCGGACAAAAGGAGGAGAACCGAGGACCCTGCGGATCGCGGTTCTCCGAGGCCATAACAGCTAACGACAGTTATTGGCCGAGGGCCGGTCTAAAGTAGAAGCCTAAGACGGGCACCGCCCGCTCTGTCTCCACATAAAACTGGGTGTTGGCTTCGATCTGTACGTCTTTACCTCTCACAAAATACCCGCCCACAAGACCGACTGGGCCTAGCAGGATAATTCCAGCCATGCTGGCCCCGGCGGCCAGTTCCAAAGACCGGTTCTTCTCCGTGGCCCGCTCATCCACCTTAAGGCGGATGGGTGTGCCGTCCAGGGCGAGCACCGAGCCGAAGTCGATAAGAATGCGTCCGTCCTTGCCCAGCCGCCCGGCGGCGGTCACTTCGCTGACCCTGGCCACGCTCGTGGTCCCCGCCGGGATAACCACCCGTCCGTCCACCATGACGTCCTCGGTGACCCGGTAGATAACCTCATCGCCCACCTCGGCTGTGGCCGAGTCCAAAGTCTTGCTGAGCGCCACCTTCACCAGGGTCTGCGCGGGCAGGTTGACCCGCTTCACATCCAGCTTGGTGGTGCCCCAGATGTCCATCATCAGCTTCTCCGCCCGCTGGGAAATGTTACCCGACTGCTCCGCGCCGTAGAGCACCAGCTCCAGACCCTGCAGCCTCTCAATCATGGGTTTTTCCCCGGACAGAGTTGCGGAAAACCCCCATTCCGCCAGGTTCAGCTGCAGCCACAGTCCGCCATCACCATCGGCATCCTGTAGGAAGGTGAGCACCCGGTCAATACGCATGAGCACCGCGCCTTCCTGGGTCTTGCCGTAGATGTCCAATTCCACCTTCTCAATGCGGTCCAGCAAAGACCCCGTTTGGGCTTGTCCATACAGCAGTTCTTCCACAGTCTCTAATGAGCGCAGGGGAGTCACATTGGCCCAAATTGTAGAAGGGATCAGCGCTGACATAAGCAAAAGACACAACGTCAAAGCGATGCTTTTCTTCAAATCCATCCCTCCATAGCCCTTAAAACTTAATGGAAAACGCGGCTTCAGCTTCGGCTCCCAAGTCCCGCTCCACACTGCTGAAATCAATGAGCCGATAATTGAGGTGCAGGGAACTATCGTTGAACAGCTCATAGCTGAGGCCAAGCTCAGCGACGTTTCTTGTAAAGGATTCACTGGCGCCGGGGCCGAGTCCTCCCAGCTCAGATAAGTTCCACTCCTGGGTCATACCCAAGCGCACCTGGCCCCTGCTCATGGGCACAGTTACACCCAGGGACGTGACCAGGGGTGCACCATCCTCAGCGGACGCATCGTTTTGCAGCGTCTCCCGGAGCTTGTAGCCGGCGCTTAGGGTGAACATGTTGGCCCAATCCCAGCTCAAATCCACCGAAGTGCTGGCGGCTTTGGGTACCAGCTGCGGGTCAACAGCCAGATCTACCGCGGTCTGTAGGGATACGTCCCCCACCTTCACCGAAAGGTTGTATCCGGCTCCACCTTCCGAACCGCTGCCTTCCCCGGGTGGGGTGGCCCGCAGGGCACCCACCACCTCCAGGTTGCCGATCTGCAAAGGTGTTGCCTGCTCGGCTTCGGGTTCCTGGGCCACCAAGCTGAAGGCCGGAGGCAGCAGGCGGAATGCGGAAGAGAACTGCCCCGTCCACAGGCTGCGGGGCTCCTGCGGGCCCACTGTGTCCAGCACCGATTCGAGCTCTGAGGCAGGGACCAGACGGGCTGTTTCAGCCTTACGCGCCGCGGCCAGCGCCTGCTCTGAATAGAGCAGGGGGCGGCTCGTCAGCGCAAAGCCCCGTTCTTCAGCCCAGTTCTGGGCGTACAGCAGGTCAAAGTCCTGGACGGCAAAGCCGAGGACCTCCAGCTCCTCCCGGAATTCCAAAACCAACCGGTAGAGGGTTTCCACTTCACTGGCGGTAAACGCCTTTTCCGGCTCAACCCGCTGGTTGTAGGTGAAGATCATATCGTCCAGATACACGCTGCGGCTCACGCCAAAGCGGCGGGAGTCGAGGCGATCTTCACCGCTGATATGCTGCAGCAGGCGGGCCACCAGCAAAGCCTCCTGACTGCGGTTGGGTTGCTCGGGGACGGTGAATCCGGGGATATCCCGGCTGAGGCCCAGCTCCCGAATGGCATCGCTGGCCCAGCCTCCCCCCGAGGCGATGTCCGCGAAGGGAGAGCCGGCCCAAGCGCCCGCGCTGAAGCCGAGGACAAGAAGCACGATGAAACCCACAAGTGCTGACCTGCAGCGCATAACTCTCCCCCCTTCCGACGTTTTCAATATCACACAATATTTCTCCAAAGGCAAGTAAAAACCTTCCTGGAACATGACTTTCCAAGAGATGACAGTGCTAGCTCCCCTTACCATCTCCCCGCAGAAAGCGCTGGGCCAAAATCACGGCCACATAGTCATCATAGGGCTCCGGAGGCATCTGCATGCTCACGGGCAAAAGCCTCCGCCAGCCCCGGGGCGGGTTCTCAACCCAGTAGAGCCTGCGGGCCTCCTCGGAGGTAAAGCGTTCATCTACTGTGGCCAGGGGCAGCTGCGGTAAGGCGGCCCTGATCTCCTTAGCCACCTGCCCCGAACCTGTTCCGTCACCGATCACTATATGCTCCACCGCAAACCGCTGCACCCAGTCCTGAACCAGATGCAGGTACTCTGCCCGGGGAGCAACCCGCCTAACCAAAACTTTCGAAGCCTCAACCACGGCCAAACCCAGTTTATCCCTTCCGGGATCGATTCCTAAGACCGCCAAACTCACCACCACCCTGCACCCACAGCTTTCGCCTTTCCCCACCGCCTTTTGAGGGTAAAAAAAGGTCCCCCCTTAGGGAGGGACCTTTCAGCAGCTTCGCTGCTTCGGTTTAACTTAGAAGCTTACGGTCAGGCCAGCCTTGTAGCCGAACGAATGGGTGATTTCCTCGCCTTCGGCCTTCGGAATGGTCTGCTCGACCGTGCCGCCCAGGGTCAACTTGACGTTGTCGGTGAAGGCGTAGCTCAGGTTCAGGCTGTGGGTCAAACCGTAATCCCGCTCGTCTTGGCCTTCCTTGATAATGGGCAGTACGAACTCGGCGTCGTAGTCAATATCGAACTTGGCACTGCTCAGATCCGTACCATAGCCGATGTTAGCCGTGAAGATGGCGTTGTCCTCGTCGCCATAGTGTCCAGCATTCTTCCAGTTGGCGTCAGACGTGTTCCAACCGTTGTGTTCGTAAGCGGCACTTGCACCATAGCGCAGACCGTAGTCGTCGCCCTGAGCAACGGCCAGCTTAGCCAGGGCACGCAGCTTCAGCTCAGGATCGGCAGCTTTGGTCTGGGCGCCCATAACTTCAGCGGACAGGGTTACAGGTACGAAGACATCAAACTCGGCGGATGCATCGGCCTTAAATGCCATGATGCCGCTGACTTCTGCGTCCTCAGCATGGGCCAAGCCTTCGTAGTAACCGCGGGCACCGAGGCTGAGCACTCCAAACTTCGCCGCCAGACCACCCTCAACACCCAGCTTGAAGTCGTCTTTGTACACCAGGCCGCCGCTGGTAACGTTGTAGTTAGCCTCGCGGTAGACAGCCTTGGCGTCAAACGTTACGCCACCCAGTGTGGTCTTCAGAGTCGCTGCGCCGAGGTAGTTCTTTTCTTCGGCGGCAAAGTCCATGGCAAAGTCGCCTGTGTAGGTAACGCCAGCTACCTCACCAAAGAGACCGATGGCGGCAGCATACTTACCCAGAGCGTCGCCTTGGGGCTTGGTTGCCTTACCCTTAAGCTTGATGCCGATTTCCGGGATGAACTTGTACTCCAGGGCCGCGGCCACGTCGATCTCGCCGCTGTCGCTGGCCTTCTGACCGGCAAACAGCTGCAGGCTCAGGTCATCGATGATGTCCACCTTAGCCAAGCCGCCAAAGCCGTAGTGGGCCGGAGCCAGCACATAGCCAAAGGGCGACAGGTTGTTCTGGTGAATCCTACCCACGAGCAGACGGCTGAGCGGAGTGGAGGAAGTCACTTCAACATAGTAGTTGCTGAGCTCCTGCGTCCAATCGAAGGGTTTGAGCTTCCAGTCAATGGCGGCCTTCACGTTTGTGGCTTCAGACGCCTTGACGTTCAGAGCCACACTGCCCTTCTGAGTAAAGGTTGTGGCGGCTTCGCCAACCTTTTTCTCAGCATTGAGGCTCAGGTTGCCAGAGAAGCCGACCTTCTCAAGGGCGGTTACTCTGTCTTCAACAGCAGCTACGTCTTCCTTCAGACCAGCAACGTCTTCCTTCAACACTGCTACGTCGCCGTCGAGCTCATCTACCCAGTCAGACAGGGCAGCGATCATAGCGCGGTTCTCGTTGATGAGCAGCTCCAACCTCTGAACCTGAGTCCTGATGAGAGCTTCAGCGATGAACTCCACATCTTCCTTGGTCAGCTCAGGAGTGGTGGCCACTACTCTTTCGATAATGGTGGTTTCCTTAGCAGCTGCGGCTGCTTCCAGAACGGCCTCTTCAATCCTCTTAGCGATCAGCTCTTCGATCTCGTCCATGGAAGGAACTTCCACTTCGGGCTGATCCTTCAGCTGGTTGAGATCATAGCGGATGCCATCGATCAAGCCGAGCATTCTGGCTTCGAGATAGGCCATGTCGCCGGTGAGAGCCTCGATGGCGACCTCGTTGGCGCGGATGCGGGCGAGTGTCTCTTCGTCTACATCCTTGTCAACGATAACTCTCTCGATAACGGTGGTCTCGATGGGTTCCTTCTCGGCTGCGGCTGCAGCAGCGGCCTTGGCAGCTTCGATCTCAGCCATCAGCTCAGCCTTAACTCTGTCGAGCTCAGGCAGGAGATCCATGGCTGCAATCTGGCCTTCGAGACGCTGCAGAGCGCGGGCAAATACCATAGCAGCCTCATAACGGGTCATCATCCGGGCGCCGCCATAGGTTCCATCGGGATACCCTTCGATCAAACCGGCTGCGGCTAGTTGTACGATTGCGTCGTATGCCCAGTGATCGGCAGGGACATCCGCGAACGGGCTGGCGAATGCCGGTGTTAGTGTACTAGCCAAAAGCACGATGGCTAATACCAGGGCAAACTTCTTGAATTTCATGTTCATGTTAACCCCCTTGGTTTACGCGAGATTTTCATCAGATGGGATATGTTTCACTCGATGAAAACCCTCTTGTCCGCGCTCCCTGAGTGTCCTTGTTCCCTCAGATTTCCGCAGATACAAGAGCGCCTTCATCTTCCAGTATCTTCAGCTGGCGGTAACCTCGGGCACCTCCTTTCTAACCGACCCGGCTTTAAGATACTGAAAATGGACATTGTAATAGTGGTTATTTCTCCACTATTTTCCCAATTCCTCCTGGTAAGGCGATCTTTTTCGGACCGTTTCCCTGGAAGAATCTAGTTTTCCCCCTGCATTATACCACAGAACAGGGGTAGTTTCGACAAGAAGTTTTCCATAAGGGGAGAGAAATTCCTGCTAGGTAAGGACTGGGATTTTCTTCTAGGGGAACATCTCCAGGTAAAGCAGCACCGGGCTGGTGGAGCGCCAGGAGTCCTCCGCCACCACCAAACGGATTTCCACCGGCTGCTTTATAGCCCGGGAAGCTTCGATGGCATCGAAGAAGTAGTTGCCGGGGAGCAGAACCGCACCCCGCCGTTCTGGGCTCAGGGCTACTCCGGCATTGAGGGCTGCGTTGTTGGCTTGGTTCAAAAGCTGCAGGATGACCAGGTCGATTTCCATGCCGCTGTGGGGATCCCAGGTGCCGGCGGCCAATACCGTCCCTTGGGAAAAGACCATCTGATCGAGGAAGTTTTCCAGGTAGACACGGACGGGTACCCCCGGGATGCTGTTGGCTTCACTTACGGCGCGCACGATCACATTACCGGGAGCCAGAAGCACATCTTCCACCACCAAATCCAGGACGCCGGGGGGCAGGAAGATAGCGCGGTACGGCTCGCCATCGGCTCGGGCACTGCGCCGGTAGGCCACATCATCCACTTCCCGCAGGAAGTCTTCCAGGGCTGCCCGCACCTCTGCCCGGCTCAACCCCTTTTCGATGACTGTGCTCAAAATCACTTCACTGGCGTAAAAGGCAATGTCCGCGGAGCGGATCTGGCCGAAGGCGGTTTCCACCAGATCGTACAGCCAGCTCAGCTGCTCGGCCGTGACCATCAGTTCGGCAACCTCAGCCTCCAAAAAGGCACGCTCTTCCTTCAAGGCCTCCACCGACTGCTGGGCCAGCTCCAGTTCCGCGGTGATCTGGGCGTAGCTTTCCTCCACCAGGGCCAGTCTGGACTCGGCTTCCTGGAGCTCGGTCTGGGCAGCATCCCTCTGCCGCCTCATCTCCGCGAAGTCCCTCTGGAGTCCCCGCAGTTCCTCTTGGATCTCCTTCATGTTGAACAGCGCTGTGCGCACATCCTGGGAGGCAATGCTCAAAACCACGATGGAAGCCGTGGCAATCAGTACGCCTGTGACAATTGTCACTAATATGCTGGTGTGTTTTGGGCGCAGACCAAAGAGCGTTAGTTTCTTGCGGCCCACGTTCATCCCCAGGCGATCGCCGATATAAGCGATGGCACCGCCCACAACCGCTAGGGTGAGGATCAGGGTAAAACCATACATGGGCTGCACCTTCTTTCTCTACAGCGTGAAGTTCGCCCCTAAGTAGTACTTCCGGGCCAGTTCATCTGCTGCCACTTCTTGGGTAGTGCCAGCTACAAGGACTTTGCCGAGATGGATGATATAGGCGCGGTCGGTGATGCGCAGGGTCTCCCGTACATTATGATCCGTGATAATGATGCCCAGATTGCTGGAACGCAGGTGGGCCACGATGTCCTGGATCTCCCCCACAGCAATGGGGTCAACCCCGGCAAAGGGTTCATCCAGGAAGATAAACGCCGGATCTAGCGCCAGAGCCCTGGCAATTTCCGTCCTCCGCCGTTCCCCGCCGGAGAGCTGGTAGCCCTTTTGGTGGCGCACCTCCCGGAGGTTAAACTCTGCTAAAAGGTGCTCCAGCCTTTCCGCCTGCTCCGCCTTGCTCAGATCCCGGCGCAGCTCCAAAACCCCCCGCAGGTTTTCTTCCACGGTTAACTTGCGGAAAACCGAGGGCTCTTGGGGAAGGTAGCCCAAACCCAAGCGGGTACGCTTATACATGGGCAGCTGGGTGATCTCCCGCCCATCCAGGAAAATGCGTCCGGAGTTGGGCTTGGTCAGCCCTAAAATCATGCTGAAAATGGTGGTTTTGCCTGCTCCATTGGGGCCCAGCAGCCCCACGATCTCCCCGCGGTTGGCCTGGAAATCCACGCCCTGGACCACGGTGCGCCGGCCGTACACTTTGACCAGCCGTTCAGCCTCGAGTTGTCCCATCGTTTCCACATCCAGCCATTTCTATAACTACGCGTACCGCCCGCTCTACAGCACCTGGCTCCCCCAGTTCTTCCTCCAGCTGAGACAGGGCGGTGAGCATTTCCTGGCGGGCTTTTTCATCATACAGCAGTTGTTCAACTGCCTTGGCAATTTTCTGGTGATTGACATGACCTTGGATGAACTCGGGTATTACATTCCTTCGCAGGATCTTGTTGGTTATGGACATATAGGGTTTGCGGTCCAGTATTTTCTCCGCAAAATAAGTAGCACGGGGCACCCGGTAAACAGCCAGGGAAGGCACACCCAAGAGGGAGGCCTCCAGGGAAGCTGTGCCGATGGAGGTGATGGCCGCATCGGCAGCGCTGAGCACCCGGTAAGTATCGCGCTCTAAGCGCACGTTGGCGCAGGGGTTACTCCCCAAGATTTCCTCCACCAAGGTGGTGCGAATGGTGGGCGCCAGGGAAATCAAAACCTGCAGTTCAGGATGGTCCTGGGTTACCTGGCAGAGGGCCTTTAGAACAGGGGGCAGAACGTTTTTCACTTCCACTTCCCTGGGTCCCGGCAAGACGGCCACCACTTTGCCCTCCAGGGCAAGTCCCAGCTTCTCCCGGGCTTGCTCGGGAGTTGCGGAGCGATCCGCCAGGTCCATCAAGGGATGGCCCACAAACTCCACATCCAGGCCCGCCTCTTGGCAGAGGGATGCTTCGGTGCGGCTGATGGCCGCCACTTTCGTGACCACGCTGCAGAACTGGCGCTGGTTCATATGGGCCAGCCCCCGGCTGAAGGGCGTGTAATAATAGATCACGGGGATCCCCCGGGCCCGGGCAATCTCCAAGAGCTTAAAGCCAAAGACCGGCAGGCCAATCTGCAGCACCACTGAAGGCTCCTCCTGGTCCATGGTCTCCACTACCCGGGCAATCAAGCGTTTGATCACGGTGGCGCCCTTCACAGACTGGAAGGCACCCAGACTTACCATCTCGGAAATATCAAAAAGCAGGCGCACCCCGGCATCGTTCATGTGCGGGCCCCCAACCCCATAGACGGTTGCCTGCGGGCAAAGTTCGTGAATCTTGGCAGTAAGGGCGGCCCCAAAACGGTCGCTGGTGTTGTCGCCGCCAATGATCAAGACGGTGGGGCTAGCAGCCACCTTTTCCTTTGGGCCCTCGCGCCTTTGGTCCGTAGGGAGCTTCTCTCCCGGTGTATCCGTCACCACATCTCACTCCTTGCCGCTAAGAATCCCGCGATTGCCTTAGCTCTATAGAGGGTTCTGCATCACTCCAGCTTTTCCTCTTTTTCCAAGTTTAACCCTTAGTTCATCAGCAGTTTCCTGTACAGCCTGGCTATCTCCGAGCGGGGTTGGGCAAAGACTTCTTGGGGCTCTCCCTCCTCCACCACCTTGCCCCGATCCATGAACACGATGCGATGGGCGGCCCTCAGGGCAAAGGACACCTCATGGGTGACAATGACCATGGTTGTCCCTGTTTCCTTCACCAGTTCTTCCATGACCTCCAGCACCTCTCCGACCAGGATGGGGTCCAGGGAGGCGGTGGGTTCATCCCAGAGCATGATCTCTGGGTTGGTCACCAGGGCCCGGGCAATGCCCACCCGCTGCTGCTGGCCACCGCTGAGCTGTGCCGGCCGGCGATCCGCGGCTGCCTTCAGCCCCACCCTGTCCAGGGCGAGCAGGGCCCTGGCGCGGGCCTCTTCCCGGTCCATGCCGGCCAACACAAGATGAAACATCACGTTATCCAGCACGGTGAGGCGGGCAATCAGGTTAAAATGCTGGAAGACAAAGCCAACTTTCCGTCGGAACGCCTGAAGCTCAGGACCCTGCAGGGCCAGGACATCCTGGCCGCCCAGGATGATGGAACCGCCGTCGGGCTCGGTCAGGCGGTTGACGCAGCGGATCAGGGTGGATTTGCCGCAGCCCGAAGGGCCCATGATCACCACCGTCTCCCCCCTGGCCACATGCAGATCCACCCCGTCCAAGGCCGTGGTTTTACCGTAAGACTTGTATAAATCCCTGATTTGCAGCATGCACTCACACCTCCCCGTTTCTCTCAAACCCTCGGTCAAAACTGCTGCTTTAAGCGGTTGAGCATGTTCATAAGTCCAGGCCGGCTGGGCGGGATGACCACTTCCCGCATGATCTGCACATTGGATAGTCCCAAGGCCTGAGCGGCCATGAGCTCCATGCCATCCACCGGGCTGAAGCGCTCGGCCAAAAGAACCAGCAGCACGCCTAGGGCGAAGCCCAGCACGGCAACGACCGCCGGATTGACCAGGGGAATCCCACCCCGGGCCAGATGGTAGATGCTGCTCAAAAGAGTGCACCCTACCCCGCCGCCCAAAAGCAGCAGGGGATCGACCAGTCGCCGCCAGCCCCGGGCAGCCGCCCGGCGTCCTGCCCGCAGGTGTTTGAGGGTGCTGAAGATGGTGGCATGGTCCAAAACTAAAGCGATCATGGTGAAGATAATGGCCAAAAGCCCGGCTACGATGGAGCGTACCTCCTTGAGAATGCGGAAAATCTCGCCCCGGGCATCGGGCGAAACCATGCCTGCTGAGGTGGAGTAGGTGTGCAGGTAGGGGTTTTCCAGCTCCGCCTGGAAGACCTTCTCCAATTCCTTTTCGTTCACCGGTTCTCCCTGGATCAGCAGCTGCACCCGCTCCCCAGGGATGACCTGGCCTCCCAGGTAGGTGTTGATCAAACGGATGGACTGGCCGATTTCCGCATCGCTTAAGTCGGGCAGCGTATCCCGGACAAAACCGATCTGTTCCATGATCGCGGCCACGTCGATCTGCTGCACGTTGGCGATCTGCTTGCTGATCCCGTCCAGGCTGCGCCGCATCTCCTCGATGTCCAGGTTCTCCAGGGAATCCAGGGACTCCTCACCGCTGTGGACGATACCCTGGGCCAGCGTCTGGAGCAGGCCGTTGAGGAGCAGGGTAACCAGAAACTGCTCGCCGGAGGGTTTGGCATCGCCCTTGGCAATACCCTCGTTGAGCTGCCGCATCTGCACCTGCAGTACCTCCAGCTGCAGAAGGGCCTCCTGGAAGGTGGTGAGCACCCCTTCCGCGTTGTCCACCGCGGCACTGGCCTGCACCGCCAGTTCCTCCAGCTCGGCGAGGAGCCTCAGGCTCTCATCCACCGCGTAGGCCAGCCGATAGCGCTCGTTTTCAATCTCCACTTCGCCCACGAAAGCGCCGCGCTCCCCCTCCCCCTGGAGGCGGAACCCCTGGTACAACACGCGATCCATGGACTGGACGGGGGAACCCTGGACGATCATGCCCTCCGCCAGGCTGCCGAACAAGCCCGTCACTTCCACGATCAGATCCTGGCCGGCTTCCACCGGCCCCTCCAGCACCAGACGCTCGCCCACGGCCAGCTGCACTCCCTCAGAGGGGGTGATGCGCACCTTGGAGGCGTAGCTGCCTAAGAAATCCCGCATTTCCACCAGCGTCTTGAGGAAAGCGTCCAAATCCTCACCATACTGGGCAGAAGTGACGTTGGCGTAGCGGCTCCCCGCCCCCTGGTTCCGGGCGCGCAGAATTTCCAGAGCACGGCTGCCCACTTCCTGGGTATCCACTTCAAAGCCCATGGGAAAGCGCAGCTCCAGAATTTGATACTGCTCTAGAATCTGCTCGACGGCGGTCTTAACCTGGCCGAGCCGGCCTTCGCCGTCCGCCAGTACCACCAAGTTATTGCCGTCCTTCACGGTAAAGCGCACCCCGGGGAGGGCCTCAATTAGCGCCCGCAGCTCCTCCCGCACCCCGGGATGCACTCCCCGAATGAGCACGCTGGGCTGTACGATCAAGGTGTAACCGTTCAGCCCGGGAACCGCGCCAAAATAGGAGGTTATGCTCTCCAGAACCTCCCTGGTGCGACAATCCGGCGGCAGCCCAAAAAAGACATTGGCCTGCCCGGCGATGGTCAAGGTCTCGTTGAGTTTATAGCCGGGGAAGGACTGCTCACCGATGCGCTGCAGTTCACGCAGGGCCGCTTCTTTGGCCTCTTCCCGGATATGGAGGATCAGGTCATACTCTCCATACTCGCCCAGCATCTGATCGAGGGTATCGCCAAAATAGGCGTCGATGGCCCAGGCGATGCCCTGGGAAAAGGCGGCGCCCAGCAGGATTGTGATCACCAGCAAAAGTGCCAGGTCTTTATAAAATCCATCTCGAAAAAAATCGAGCATTACCCTTCCTCCTCACCCAGTGCATTCATTATAACATGCCTCTAGCTGGGTCTTAAGTGGTAATGCCCGTCAATACTGTCATATATTACTTACTTCAATCCGTCTCAAACGTTCCCTGGAAAGCGCCGAAGAACTGCAGCTCGCTCTTTTCCAGGAACATAACAAACTTCTCACCCTCCAGCACCCCATCATCAAAGACCACCTTCACCTGGCCGGTGAAAACCGCCTCGTCGGTCTCCTCATCGTAGACCAGTTCGTTGGCGTAAACGGTGGCATCATCGGTCACCACCACCACGCTGCCCACCGCGTGGAGTTTTTTCTCCTTACCGAAATACTCCAGCGTATCGCCGGTGACGGTGAAATCCTCCTTGGTCAAGGTAGCGCCGCCGGTGAAGATCAGGTAGTCATCGTCGGTGCGCCACTCCATGGTCTGACCCACGATCTTCACTTCTTCAAAGGTGACGTGGACTAAAGCTCCCTCAATGGCCGACACATCCGCGGAGAACACCCCTGCCTGGCGGTCATAGCGCCCGGCGGGTACATCCGCGGGCACACCGGTGATCTCCAGCGTCCCGGATTGGCCCTGGGCCCAAACAGCCGGTGCCAAGGCCAGCATGCCGGCGAGCAAACACAGTAAAGTCAACCTTTTAGTCACTGCCTGCTTCCCCCTCCAATACCACGTTTCCGTAGAAGTCCATTGACTCCGCATCCAGATCGTAGACCGCTTCCTCCAGCTTCCACACCAGACCCCCATCGCGGATTTCCACATTCCCCTGGAGGAAGACAATCTCCCCCTCCGTGTCCATGGTCATGGTATCCGCGGAGATCTCCATACCCCGCCAGAGCATCTGCACAGGGCCTGGCGAAAGCAGCTTCGAGCTGCGGCCCTGCCACTCCAGGTAATCGCTTTCTAGGCGGAATCCTTCTTCCCCCTCCACCAATACGGGGCCGAACAGGCGCAGCAGCTCCGTTTTCCGCTCCCACTCCGCCTCGGGGGCCTGGATGGTGAGGTACGGCTCTTCATCCTGGAAGACCACCATCTCCTCCAGCTCCCTTAGGGTCACCACATCCCCTTCCTGCAGCACGCTCCGGCTGAGTATCTCCCACTGCCTTTGGCCGTCTTTCCTCCCCACCAGCCGCGACTCCTGCAGCTGCACGCTGGGGGGCACACTCACCGCGGGTGGAGGCGGCTGGGCCGCGTAGCGAAAAGTGATGAACAGGAGCACGGCCACCGCAACGGTGCCCGCGGCGATCCACTTTGCCTTGGTTGACAGGTTCATCACTCCTTCGCATCATCAATGATGTCGGCCACATCTTCAAAGTCAAACAAGCTCAGGCCGCCTTCGCTGTCCCAGCCGATGGGCAGGGTGGGGAAGGCGTTGATGGTGAGCTGCACCGCCACCCGCCCCGCAACATGGTCGTAAGAAAAGGCCAGCTGCCGGCAGTGGAGATCCTTCTTGATGGAGATCTCACCCTTGGTGAACTTATCCGACGGGGGAGTGTAGATGCTGTCGTAGCTCACATACCAGGTGGAGCCCAGGGGCAGGGCCACGCGCAGATCTACCCGCTCCAGCTCCTGGAGATTGGGTTTGTAGCGGAAGCCGAACTTCAAACTGAGCTCATCCCGCTTGTACTCCACCAGGGGAACCACATGGGTTAGAGTACTGGTGTTCAGATCATAGCTGGCGTAGAGATCCACATTCCAACGCTCATTGGGGCGCAGGCCGGTGTTCAAGGTCAGGCTGCTGAACTTCTCCGTGAGGAAGTCGTAGGTTGTGCTGGCGCTGGCCCGGAACTTGTTCCGGTTGTAGCTGAGCCGCACGTTCAGGTCCTGCAGGGGCTTTTGGGCGTCGAATTTGAAAGGTGATTCCCCCCACACATCCCTGCGCCGGTAGGTGCTGCTCAGGGACAGGTTGCTCCCCAGGCTCTGGTTGAGCACCGCCCGGCCGTAGAGCCAGGCCTGTCCTCCGCTTTCAGAGTAGAGGGCGCCGTTGAGGTCGCCCTGGTAGCTGATGCTCGTCCCGGTCCTGGGCCGCCAGGTCCTTGAGGCCAGGGTGAGCTGGCCGTAAACCCGGTCTTTGCTCACCATGGACGGGGTTTCCTGGTAGTGGCCCACCACCAGCTGGCTGCGGAGGGGCAGGCTCTTCAGCCCCAGATCGCTCACCTCCCATTTCAGCTCTGGGAGGCGCTGGACGCTGCGCCACTCCTGGGAACCGGAGGTCAGAAGGTCCGGATTGAACTGCTGCTCCAAGGTCAAAGTGAGCTTGTGCTTGCCCCGGCTGTACACCGAGGAGATGAGAAAGTCCATGAGGCGCACCTCCTCGCTGGTGCGCTTTTGGACATAGTTTCCCTTGAGGTTGAGCACCAAGTGGTCTGTGAGCTCCTTAGACCACTCCAGACCCAGATCCGTCTGCTCCTTGGTGGTTTCCCCCGGGTTGTTTTTGTAAGTGAGCCAGACCCTTCCCCGCAGGTCCTCGGTGCGGAAATCAAGGCGCGTGTCGGAGCTGGTCTGCTCGCGTACCCAGGTCTTCTCCACGCTGTTCTTGGTGGTGAGATCCCAGCTGTCTTTGGAGAGGGTGTGTTCCCAGGCCCCTTTGTAGGCGGTTTCGCTGCTGGTGGGCACGCCCCAGAGGTACAGAAATCCCTCGCCCAGATCCTTAAGCCGGTAGTTGTGGCGCATCCCCACGCCCAGGCCCAGCCGGCTGTAGAGGTCCACGTAGATGTTGCCGTAGGCCCTACTGTTGATATAGTAGTTAAAAGTGCTCTTCATGAAATAGCCTTCATGTTCGCTGTAACCGAAGGCGGGCAGGCTGACCAGGATATCCTCCAGATCCTTGCTCAAGGGAACGACCAGATAAGGCCAGTAAAAGAGGGGAATGCTGCCCTCATAGTAAACCACATGGCGAATGATGGCCTTATCGCCGGGGACGAACTCCATTTCCCTGGTCACCAGCCGGTAGTGGCTCTCTTCCAGATCGCAGGTGGTGAAGGCGGCGCGGGAGACGGTGTAGTTATCTCCAGCGAAGAGCACGCTGTCTCCGGTGACATAGACCGTACCGTCGGGCACCGTCAGCTGGGCACTGAGCTCCTCAAAGGTGCCCTCCCCGGTCTCCAGATTGTACACCAAGCGGTCCCCGCCCAGTTCCTGCCCGTCCCGGATCACCCGGACCGAACCCTCCAAGGTGACCAGGCCTTCGACCAGATCCGCATGGAGCACATCGCCGTAGAGCACCACATCGTCCACATGGACCTCCACATCGCCCTCGGCTGTGAACACCTGGCTTTTGAGATCGTAGGACCCGGTTTTGCCCGCGACGATGCGCACCATCTGCTCCGCAGCAAAAGCAGAAGGCGCCGGGAGAATCAAGATGATGATCAAAGCCAAAACGGCAAGCGGAGTGCGCTTCCACGGGCACATAGTATCTCCCCAATTCTAGTACCAGCGATCGGACAGGGCCAAAAAGACAAAGCCGCTCGCGGCGAAGATGGTGTTCACCAACCAAGCCGCTACAAAAGGCGGCAGCACTTCGTTAATGCCCAGGGAACGGGACACGGAAACAGCCACATAGTAGACCAGGAGAATGGTCAGGCTGAGGATGATCCCGTAGGCCCGCCCGCCCCGGCCCATCAGGGCCAACGGCGCGGCGAACAGGGCAAAAACAAAGGACGACATGGGCAGCGCGAGCCGCATGTGGTGCTCCACCACCCAGGAACGCACCTTGAGGCCCCCCCGTTGGAAGCGTTCGATGTATTCCCCCAGCTCCCGCCGGCTCATCTCGTCGACGGTGCGCTGGTTGCCCAGGTAGATATCGCCCTTCTGTTCAGTGACGATCTCCATGCGCTCGAAGCGGCTTTCAAACTGGACGAAACCTTCCGCATCCAGCTCCTGGTAGACACCGTCAAAGAGCACCCACACGTAGTCGTGGAAGATCCCCGTTTGGGCGCTGATGATGCTGGGGAACCTGTCCGAGGCCAGCTCGTATACTAGAATCTTCTTCAGCTCGCGGGTTTTTGTGTCCACTTCCCCGATGTAAAAATAGCGGTCATCGCCACCGTGGAAGAACACATTCTCCTCCACCAGGGGAACGCCCTCGGAGAAGATGATGCGCCGCAGTTCGTTTTCAAACTTGGTGTTGGCCGGAGGCACTATGTATTCCGAGGCCAGGTAAGTGCAGATGCTGATCAAAAGGCCCAAGACCAAAATGGGCACGATCAAACGGGGATAGGCAATGCCGCTTCCCCGCATAACCGTCATCTCATTGTCCTGCACCAAACGCCCCACCGCCAGCAGGGTGGCAAACAGCGTGGCAATGGGCAGCGTCATTACCACCGTGGCGGGAATGCGGTAGAGGAGCATCCTGGCCACCGTGGACACTGCCACATCGTGTACAAAAATGAGATCGGTGAGCTGGAAGAGCAGTCCGCTCAACAGCACCACCGTAAAGCCGAACACGCAGAACAAAAAGGGTCCCAGAAGTTCCCTGGTCAAATAGCGGTCAAAAATCCTCATCCACAAGCACCCCACGGTGAGCTTGGACTAAAAGGCCAGTTTGTGATGGAGGCCCATACTCAGCCCGTGTCCAAGCGTCAAACCCAATTTCGCCCCCAGTTCCGGACTGAACTGGGCGGTCACTCCTCCCGCCAGGCCTTGGCCGTCGTACTCCACAAAGAGGGACGTGGTGGGCACGTTGCTGACCTTGACGGGATTGAGCATGACAGTTAACCCCGCCATGCCCCGTGCGTAGCGGCCCAGTCCGAAGGCCAGGTGCCCCCGGAGATGCGGCGCGCCCAGCTGCTTGGAAAGGACAGCGTAAAGATGCTGGTGGGCTGAGGAAAACTCGCCCCCCAGGGCCAGCCCCGGCCACTCTTCCGTCTCCGGCATCAGCACGGCCTTGACCGTGGCATACAGCCGGCCCCCCACCTCCTGCCTCACGCCGGCACTAAAATTGGGATGGAGCCCCACTTCCAGCCCAACGCTGTGGCCGCCGCGGTGAAAGAGGTAGTCAAGCTCCAAGGTACCCGGGGCAGCCCCATCCGCGGTGGGCATGGCGGCAACCCGCTCTGCCTGGCAGCTGCCTGCGACTACGATAATAACCACAACCATGCTCCAGATCATGCTGCGTATCTTGTCCATACTTGACCTCATCTCCCTTACTCTGACCCTAGTTATTCGCCTTTAGCGGAACGATTACCTGCAAAGGGCCCTTGGCAGATGGTGGAATTTTAAAAACCGCCTGGCGGCGATTGGTTATTTGAGCTTGCGGATCACCTCATCGGTCAGGTCAATGCCCCCGTAGCGGATCACGTCGCTGTCCAGTACCACAGAAATCCCTTTATCCTCAGCCACCTCCCTCACGGCGGCATTCACTTCCTTTTCCAGCTGCAGCTCCAGCTCCTGGCGGTAGGCCAGGTATTCCCCGTAGGCCTGCCGCTCCCGGGCGGCCCTGTCCACGTCTTCCTCGCTGGGCGCCTCCTCCAGATCAAAGCGGGTCAGAAGTTCCTGGTAGCGCTGGGCTAAAAGCTCGTTGAGCTCCTGGGCCCGGGGGCTCTCATCCACCACCCTTACCAGGTTCACCACGCCCACCGATCCGCCCCCGGAACCGGCCAGGAGGGCCCAGATCAAAGCTGCGGCCAAAAGGCCCGCCAAAGCCCAAGGTAGATACTTCACTCGGCTGTCACCACCTTATCGCGGCTTGCAAGTGTACTTCTACCTTAGTATGGCCCGTTGGCCAGGGCCCTAGACAGCTGCCCGTCAAGTTCCACCAGAAGCTGCTGCCGATAGGCGGCCAGCTCCTCCCGGACAGCCTGGTCCAGTTCCCTGTGGAAAGCCTCAAGGCGCTTTTGGGCCAGGCTTTCATGCTCCGCCTGGAGATCCTGGAGCCTGGTTTGGAACTCCTCCTCCAGCTCCTCCTGGTAAAGCCGGAGCTCCTCCTGGAGGGCCTCAATGTCCTTCAGCTTCGCTTCCTGTTCCTCGGGGGTGAGGGTTACGAACACCAGCTCCAGCTGCAGGCCTAAAAGCTCCTGCTCCAGTTCCCTTTGGCCTTGGGCTGCCGTATCCTGGAGCTCCTTGCGGAGATCCGCCGCTGCGTCGTGCAGCTCTTGGGCCTGCTCCCGGCGGATCTCCCCCGCTTTGGCGCTGAGCAGTTCCTCCGCCGCCTGGAGGAGCTCCGCCTCGTAGGCCAGAAGCTTCTCTTCCTGCCTGGCCAGAAGCTTCTCTGCCCCCGGGGTATCTTCAACAGGCCCAGCAGCGCCCGCCTGGGGCAGCAGCCAGGGGCTCGAGCCCGTGAGCATGCTCAAGACTAAAATCAGAGAGATCATGCCTGCTAGACGCATAGATTCACCCCTTTTCCTGCCGCCCATTATACCAGGGGCTGGAAAGGAGCACAAATGCAAAAAAAACCAGCGGGACTTCCCCAAGGAAGCCCGCCGGCTCAATTCATGGCAGCATGCCTAAAAGGCCTGCCCGATGCCGAAGTAGAACTGGCCCTTCCGGTTGTTCTCTGCGTCCTTGCCCAGGCCGTAGTCCAGGCGCAGCAGGCCCAAAGGCGTATCCAGGCGCACGCCCACACCGAAGGAGTTCTTCAGATCCTGCAGCTGCAGCGACTGGCCCTGATCCCAGGCGGTACCCCAATCGGTGAAGACCACACCCTGGACCTTCTCCACGATGGGGAAGCGGAACTCAGCGTTAAAGACCAGCATGTTGTCGCCCACCAGGCCTAGGGTAGGATCTCCGTAACTGTAACCCCGGAGGGTTTCTGCCCCGCCGATCCTGAACTTATCGCTGTCCGGCAGGGTGCCCCCCAGCAGCCTGCCGCCCAAACCCCGCACGGCCAACACGTAGCCGCCATCCCGCACTTCGAAAAAGCGGCTGTGCTCCAGGCGCAGCTTAGCGTAGGCGCTGCTGCCTCCGAAGAGGGTGGTACCCAGCTCCAGGTAGGCATCGTTCTTGTAACCCTCCGTGGGGAAGAAGGGATGATCCACCGTGTTGGTGTTCAAGCCAATCCCCACGTTTCTGCTCTTGGAATCCTCTGGGGTCCACTCCTGCCCCTCTTCCGTGGGCTGGTAGGTGTTGTTTTCCAGTTTGAAGGTGAGGCGCCCCCTGGTAAACTCGCTTAAGGGTTTGCCCAGGGTCAGATTGCCCCCGATGCTGGTGCGCTTGCTCTCGAACTCTTGGTCCGTGTCGGGCTTGATGGTCTTCACTTCACTGGTCTGCCGGTAAAGGCCTGTGCCCAGCGAGATACCGGACTTGGTGATATACGGTTCGTAGAACTCAAACTCGTAGGAGGTAAGCTTCCGGCCCAGACTGACGTTGGCCTTAATCCTCTGACCACGTCCGAAGAGGTTGTCATCGGACACCTGCACAAAGCCCACCAGGCCATCTGTGGTGCTGTAGCCCACGCCAAAAGTGGCCGCACCGGTCTTGCGCTCCTTCAGGTTGATGGTGAGTACCGTTTCCGGCTCCTCCTCCTCGGTGAGCTCCCGGCTGATCTCGTCGAAGTAGCCCAGCATGAGCAGGCGGCGCAGGCTCTGGTCAATCTCGATGATATTGACAGGGTCCCCCACCTCAAAGGAGAGCTCGCGCTCAATCACGAAGTCTTTGGTCTTCTCATTGCCGGCGATGATGATATCCTTAAGTGTGGTTTGGGTCAGTTCAATGTGGATCTGTCCAGCCGTATCGGCACTGATCGCGGTAACCCGGACCCAATAGCCGTGCTCGTCAAGCACCCATTCCACCAAACCGCGCAGGTCTTCCCAGATATCATGGGCGTTGAGGATATACCCGGGCTGGGTCTTCATCTTTTTGGCGTAATCGCCAAAGGGCACGCCCGGCACGCCGGAAAAGGTGACCTCCCGTACAACGGGATTTTCCCAAACGTGGAACACCACTTCCACTCCGCCTAAAGCAGGGTCGATGGTGGCCTGCACATCTTCGAAGTAGCCCAGATCGTAGATGGCCCGCATGTCGTCGATAATCTTCTGCTCCACCGCGGGTTCGCCGAGCCGCGTCTTCAAGATGGCCGCTTTTATGGTCTCGGTATCAATCATAACGTTGCCTTTGATGGTAATCAGCCTCACGATACCGAGATCCTGGGACTGGGCCTGCACAATACCGCTTGCCGAAACGAGCAAACCCAGAACGACCAGTGCCAGAACCACCTTGGCTGAACTTTGCCTCATTGTCCTGCCTCCCACACAGTAGTTTTCGATCTATCTCCCTTATTTCGAGCACCTTGGGCAGATTCCTCTTGCCAACTCCGGGGACACCTTACAGAAAAAACCAAAGTCTCAGTGGTAGATGTTCAGGTCGAAGGTGGCCATGCCGTCCAGCACGAACTGCGTGGAGAGGCGCGCCATCACCGGATCCATCGGTTCGGCCCACGGATAATAGCTCAAGGGATCAAAGGCTTCCTCTTCTTCTCCATCCTCAGCTGCTTCGTCCTCCACCTGGTTCTCCCGGAAGGGGTAGAACTCGGCCACTAACTCGTTATTCCTCTCCCTATCCATATATTCTTCAATCAGGTCATCCAAAGTGTCCGCATCTGAGATAAACGTCCGCATGGGTTCCTCTGCATCCTCTTCCTCGCTGGGCTCCAGGATGCTGGTGTGGACCGGCGGCTTGGTGTAGTAATAGCCCTCCGCCCCGCTGCGCACCGTGACCGTGAGGAGCCCCGCTGCCGTATCCGCAGGGATCTGCAGCCGCAGGGTCCGGGTCTCCACCTGCCCCCGGAAGGGCCTGATCAGGACCTCCACGTCCACACTGTCGCCTGCCCGCACATGGGAAGTTGAGGGGGTGGCCCGTTCGATGGTCGCGGTTTTCCGCTCCCTGGACACCTCCACCTCGATCTTGACCTGCTGCAGATCCACCGCCTGCAGGTTGTTGCCTAGAAGCAGTTCCAAGCCGGAAAGGAGATCCACAAGACACCACACGGCGATGTCCGAGTCGCTGTAGAAGAGGTTTTCCCTGATCATCCGCTGGCCGAAATCCTGGGAAACGAACTCCACCCGGACATAGGCAGTTCCATCACCGATGCGGTCCAAAGCGGCATCGATGCTCTGGTAGGCACTGCCGATGATCAGCGGAGCAAGGAACTGCTCATCCTTCACCGCCTCCACGTAGTAGCTCTGCCGGACACCGCGCTCCGTATCTGTAACCGTGATGCTGATGGGCACGTAACCCACCGCGGTTCCCAGGACGCCCCCCACGCCGGCTGCCCGATCTTGGGCCACCTTGCCCACAGTTGCCCCCAGGGAGGCGATCTTTACCGGCACCTCCAAGTTGGACAGGGTCTGATGCACATAGACGGCGGTGGCAAAAAAGTCCACCGCGCCCCGGTGGAAGACGGGATGGCCCATGGCAATAAAGCGCCCGTCCTCCCGCACATGGGTGACGGTACCGTAGGTGGCCACCACAAAATCGCCCCTCAAAAGCTGCACACCCACCATGCTGCCCGGCTCGAAGGCCGCCGCCCCCGTGGAAGAAGCCGCTGCAGCAAAGGAGGGCAGAACCTGCGTCCGCTCCAGACCCAGGGCCTCCACCAGGTAGCTCAGATTGCGCTCATTCATGCCCTGGACAATCACTGGGGAACTAACTGCCACAACCTCTTCAGGCAGGGCCGGCTCGGGGGTGGGCAGCGCATCAAAGAGCCTGAACATGTCCACCGCGGGGGTGACCAAACCGATGCGGTGATCCGTGTAGGGGTATGTATGGGAAATGGCACCTAAAAGGCGATCCTGGATATACACGGGGGAGCCGCTCATGCCCCGGGCAATGCCCCCGTAGCGCTCAATGGCCTCTCCGCTTACCTTGACCATGATATAGCTGCTCACCGGGGGGCTCTGGGGAATAATGCCCAGCACCTCCACGTCAAAAGTCTCAATGGCGTTTCCAGAAAAGACCGTTTTGCCGATCCCGCGCAGGCCCGGCCGCACCTCCTCGGGGGGGAAGAGTTCGACGGCCAGCACCTGCGCGGAGATACCACAGATAATCACCAGCACGGCCATTCCTAACCACAACGGCAGTTTTCGCATGAAGCCACCCCTTCACTACCCTCTACCTAGATCCTGCCACAACGACTATGGCATTACTTACTGCTCGCTCTTTTCCATCGGAAGGCAAGTTCAACACCAGGTTGCGGATGACCATGGTTGTGGAACCGCCTCCATCTAGATTCATGGCCTCAAGCGCTCCAAGTTCTATGAGAAGATTCCCTAGCTCATCCAAAGTCATACCTACACTCACATTGGGCTGTCTTCCGTTGACGGTAACCAAAAGCAGTTTGTCATCGGCTGTAATGCCGATGGCGGTGCGGGGGGCCCGCCCCTTGAGGATATCATCCTTAAAGGCTTCCTCTTCCCCCGTGATGTCCAGCACTCCGGCCCGCACCAGCCTGGGGCCGCCGCCGATGATCTGGGAAAAGCCCTGTTCACGCCAGTCGGGCTCCAGCCGCAGGCTCACTTCCACCCGGTCGCCCGGGTTCAAAGCGGCTAGATACTGGCGCATCTCCCCGTGGGCGGACAGGACAAAACCGTCTTCAGGTATGGTGCTGTTGCCCTCTGGCTGCACCTGCACCACTACGCCCCCCGCCACCACAACCTCGTGGCCGTAGGGATTGGTGTTGGTCTTGGTCCCGTGGGCAGGGGTGTAAATGATCAGCTCATCCTGAAGTCGCGGGCGGTTGATGCCGGAAACCGCCGCCAAAAGGCGCCCTTCATGATAGACCTCACCCTGAAAGTCCACATTGCCCATGACCGCTGTCCCGGGGCCCAGACCCACCGCAGTGCGGTTATTGTAGGGCTCGGTGATCAGCTCCCCATCGATCACAAACACCCCCAAGGGCCGCCCGGTCGATGCAAAATAGGCACCGTTGACCGCCGCAAGGGCCCCGGTGCGCTTGGCCATCTCGCTGACCCGTTCCGCTCCGTAGATGCGATCCTGCGCTAAGACCAGCTTCACCTCGTAGTTGCGCCTGAGATCTATCTCCAGGTAGTTTACCACATTGGGGCCAAAACTGTCAGCCCTGCGCTGATGACCGTAAACCAGGCCGAGTTCCACGATGCGTCTGGTGGTCTCAACGAAGGTTTTGGGAACCGTGAGCTGGAAAAGGTGCTCATCTTCCTGCACCACACCTTCCGGCAGCCAGTAGTTGAACTCCAAAACCAGCCGGGAGGCACCGCCCGGTTCTTGGGAATAGCGGAGCTCCCGCAGGGCCACATCGTCGATCTTCTGCCTTTCCGGCAGATCCGGGATGGGCAGATTAGAATCTATAATCACCTTCATGGGATGGGAAGTGTAGCTGACCTGAAACTCCTGGCCCTCTCCTTTGGGCAGGGTAAGCAGAACCTCTTGCGGCAGGACAGTTAAGACCTTCAACGCTGCAGTGCTGGCCTGTGCCGGGCTGAAGACAGTGAAAAGTGTCAATAAAAAGAAAACTAGCGGGGCCCATCTCCACTGCACAGACAATCCCCCTTCATATTCCTAATTACAATTCTTGACACCGATGTGTTTTCCTGCCACAAAATAAACTCCACAACGCCATTTGTGTGGAGTTTACTGAGCTCTTGCCTTTCTCTAACCCTCATCCTCAGGAAGATAGCGGGACATCTGTTCATAGATGAGCTTGGCCAGCCCCAGGCTCTGGGCTTGGGAGCTGTTTAGGGCCATTTCCTGATCCAGCAGGGACTGGAACAGCTTTTCCGCCCGCCGGTCGCCCAGCAGATCGCTGTCCGGCACGGTGCGGCGCATCTCCGTCAGGAGCATCTGCAAAAACAGGGCCTCAAACTCCTGCGCGGCCTCCCGCAGCGCTTCCCGGGATGAAGACTGCTTCGTTCTGCCCAGCTCCTCGGCCTTGCCGGCCACCAGATCGCCGGGGCTCCAGTTCACCCGCATAGGGATCCTCCTAAAGAATAATCAGCTCGCCAAACAGCGCCCCCGCCGCCTTCACAGCCTGCAGGATGGCGATAATGTCCCTGGGGGACGCGCCCACGGCGTTGAGGGCATCCACCAGTTCCTGCACGCTGGGGGAACCGCCCAAAACAGTGGTATTTCCAAAGGCTGGTTCTGAACCCATGAATTCGCCAAACAGCCCTCCGTCTCCTCCAAACGGGCCGGCATTTTCAACGGTACCCACCTGCACCTTGAGGCTGCCGTGGGATACCACCACAGGGGCGATGCGGACCTGCGCGCCCATGACCACTGTGCCTGTGCGCTCGTTGATCACCACCCGGGCATTGCTGTCAGGGCGGATGGGCAGCTCCTCAAGTTCGGCAATGAAGGCCACCACGTTGTTCAGGTAGCTGCCGGGAATCTGGATTTCCACCGTAGCCTGATCCCTGGCTCTGGCCAGGCTCTGCCCAAAGGCCGCATTCACCACTTCCACCAGGCGCTGCGCGGTGGTGAAGTCCGGCTCCATGAGCACCAGGGAAACCCAGCCCTCCGCGGCCAGGTCTCTGGCCTGCAGCTCCCGCTCCACGATGGCGCCGCTTGGTACGGTACCCACTGTGGTGTGGATGCTCTGGGCCCCTGATCCCCGCCCCGCAGCCCCGCCAATGGACACAGGACCCTGGGCCACGGCATAGATCTGCCCGTTGGCGGCCTGGAGGGGAGTTTGGAGAAGGAACCCGCCCTGCAGGCTGCGGGCATCGCCGATGGAGGAGACCGTCACATCAATGCGGTCCCCCACCCTGAGGGAAGTGGGCAGATCCGCGGTCACCATGACGGCAGCAATATTGCGCATGCGCAGATCATCTGGGGATACGGAAATCCCGAAATTCTCCAGCATATTGGCGATCATCTGCACATTGGCCCGGGAGCCTGAACCGTCTCCCGTACCCTGCAGACCCACCACCAGGCCCAGGCCGTAGATCTGGTTGTCCCGCACGCCCTGGACCCGAGCCACATCCTTAATCCGGACAATGGGGGTATCGTAGCGGAGGGGCTCCACCGTCTGGGCCCAGGCTCTGCCTGCACCCAGCAGGATGATCCCCAAGGCCAGCCAAACAAGTCTCCTCTTCATCTGCCTTCCTCCTCATCCCGCTAGAACAGCCAGTTGAACAGGCGCGTGAGCAGCCCGGGCTTGTTCTTCTCCCCGACAATGCCTGTGCCCACAAAGGAGATCTCCGCATCGGCCACAAAGGTGGAGAGCACAGTGTTGTCCGGGGCAATGTCTTCACCCCGCACCAGGCCGGTGAGCACGATCTCCTGTTCTTCGCCGTTCACCACAATCTTCTGCCGGCCTTCAATGCGCAGGGTGTTGTTGGCATAGGTTTCCACCACCTTGGTGGTGATCTTCGCTGTTAAGCTGCCGCCCCTGGTCACGGCCCCGTCCGCGGAGAAGCTGTCTCCTCCCCCCAGGCGCAGCAGGGGAATGAGATCCGCCAGCACACCGCCGCCTGGCCCCACGGACACTTCCGAGTCTTTACCAGTGCTGGTGGTGGCCGTCTGCCTGGCCTGGGCCTGTTCCACGATGATCACCGTGACCAGGTCCCCGGGCCGCCTGGCCTTGCGATCCGCGAACATGGACGCAGGCTGATCCACAGGAAACAACGATTCTGCCACGGTCAAGGTGGTGCTGCCCAACAGCAGCCCCACCGCCGAAAGCAGGGTAATGGTTAAGTACCAAGGTCTTTTCACGGCATAGCTGCCCCCTTTGTGTGCACCTGAACTGTGTGGGCATCGACGATCTCCCCGGCCACCCTCTGCCGGGAGAGGGTGTTTTCCACTTCGATCAGATCGCCCAGCCCGCCGCTCTGCCGGGCCACGCCCGGTGCGGTGACAGTGACGCTGCCCGTGTGCACCAGGATGGTGACCGCATCCCCCCGCTCGATGAGGGGTACTACCTCCACATGGAGCTGGGTGAGGGCAGTTCCCGCGGGCACCATTCTGGTGGTCCGCAGTCCCACAAAGTCCTCCAGGCTCCGGCTTTCCAGCGCAGCACCCCTTACTTCCCGCAGTTCCAGGCGGAGATCGTCCGCACTGAGGATCTCTCCCCGCTTAAGGTCCCGGGCCGCCACCACCACTTCCTGAACCGGGCGGCCTTCCCCGTCTTCACGCAAGCTCGCGGCTGCAGCGGCCGGCACCCGGAACACCCGCACGCTCTCGGCCCCCTGGAACTCCACCAGGCTGGGATGCAGCCCGGCATGGCGCAGGCGGACCTCGATGTGTCCCCTGAGCAGCACCCGGGAACTCCCCAGACTGGGAGCGGTTCCCACTACGACCTCGGCCAGCTGCTGCACCAGTTCAGGGGGACCCTCAAGTTCAGCCACTTCGCCCAGCAGCAGATCTTTACCGGACACGTTGGCCGTCTCCGGCAGGAACACCACCGCCCTCTCCTGCTCAGCCCCCCAGGCCCCGGGACCGGGACAGAGAGTGAGCACTGCCAAAAGCACGGCCAGCGCCACCAGCTTCCTAGCGGTCATCACAAACTACCTGCGCAGGTTATTGGCGGCCTGGAGCATCTCATCTGAAGCCTGGATGGCCTTGGAATTGCTCTCATACGCCCTTTGGGCCACGATCATATTCACCATCTCTTCCACTACCTGGACGTTGGACATCTCCAGGAAGTTCTGGGCCAAGGTGCCGAAACCGTCCATGCCGGGCTGACCCACAATGGGTGCTCCGCTCGCGGCGGTGGCGCGGTAGAGATTGCGGCCCACGCTCTGCAGCCCCGCGGGGTTCACAAAGCGGGCAATCATGATCGTATCCCTCTCCTCAGGATCGCTTACGCCGGGGTACATGACAGCCACCGTCCCATCGGAACTGATGCTGACCTCCACCGCTTCCTCTGGAATCTGAATTTCCGGCTCAATGGGAAAACCATCGGAGGTGGTGAGGCGGCCGTAGGCATCGATCTTGAAGGCCCCGTCCCGGGTGTAGCAGATGGTCCCATCGGGCAGGAGCACCTGGAAAAACCCGTCGCCTTCAATCACCACATCCAGGGGATTGTCCGTCTGCTGGTACATGCCTTGGGAGAACACCTTCTGGGTGGCCACCGTCCTCACCCCGTGGCCCACCTGGATGCCTGTGGGGATCTGCGCCCCCGTGGTGGAAGGTGTCCCCGCGTACTTCACCGTCTGGTAGAGCAGGTCTTGAAAGTCCACCCGGCTCTTTTTGAAACCTGTGGTGTTCACGTTGGCCAGGTTGTTGGAAATGACATCGATCTTGGTCTGCTGGGCGGTCATGCCGGAGGCTGCCGTCCATAAAGCGCGCATCATAACAAAAAACCCTCCTTTTGCTGTCCAAACTCGAGCACAGCCTAAGAGAGGGGTGTGTGAAGCTATCTCAGTCGGTCAATAGCTTCCAGGCTTCTGTTGCCAGTCCAGCCTCTTTCCCCTCAGGCTCTCGCTTCCTGCCGCTTACTACCTGTCACTAAACGTCATTGATGATCCTGCCTAGCGTCTCATCGAAGGCCTGCACCACCTTCTGGTTGGCTTCATAGGCCCTTTGAATGTTGATCAGGTTCACCATCTCCCTGACCACGTTCACGTTGGCCAATTCGATCATCCCGGGTGCCACCACCGCCCGGTAGCGGAAGGGATCCCCGGCTTCCGGCGTGGCCTCAAAGAGGTTGGCCCCCCTTCTGATCAGGCCGCTTCTGTCGTTGAACTCCACAATGAGGAGCCTGTCCACCACCTGGCCGTTCACCAGCACCTCCCCCGTTTCACTGAAAAAGACGGGTCCTTCCCCCACATAGATGGGGCCGTTTTCACCCCGCACCAGGTTCCCGTCGAGGGTGGCCAAAAGCCCGCTGGGGTTCACGGTGAACCGCCCATCCCGGGTGTATCTGGGGCCTTCTGGTGTCATGATGGCAAAAAAGCCCGCCCCAACCAAGGCCACATCTAAGGGATTCTCGGTTGTGCGCAGCACGCCTGGGGCGAAAGAAGTGTGACTGCCCTCCACCAGAGCTCCCGTACCCAAGGTGCCCAACGCCTGGGCCTGTCCCTGGAATAAGCGGAACACCGGCCTCTGGGGCGAGGCGTAGATGTGGGCGGTCTGCCGCTGGTAGCCGGCTGTATCCACGTTGGCCAGGTTGTTGCTGGCCACATCCATGCGCACTGTTTCCACCAGCATACCCGATGCTGCTGTATAGATGCCGCGGAGTATACGATCACCTCCCTGCCGCTTCTGCTTCCCTTATCGGCACCGCCCCAAAAAAACTTTAGGGCGCTTTAGCGCGCCCTAGTGTAGCTGTGGATGAACTGGCTGCGGTTGGGATTGCGGTCCAGGGAATCCAAAATCTCGCCCGTCCCCCGCACCACGCAGCTTAAGGGATCTTCGGCCAGGGTAACCGGCACTCCCGTTTTTTCCTGAATCAAGCGGGCCATCCCGTCCAGAAGGGCCCCTCCGCCAGTGAGGGCCATGCCCTTGTTCACGATATCGGCGGCGAGCTCAGGCGGGGTCACTTCCAGAACGCCCCGGATGGCATCCACAATGCTGATGAGGAGCTCCTCCAGGGCTGGGTAGATGTCCACGGAGCTGATTTCCACCGTGGCTGGCAGCCCGGTAACCAGATCCCTCCCCCGGATACTCATGCGCTTATCGGGGGTGGGGTAAGCGCTGGCGATGGAAATTTTGATATCCTCCGCGGTGCGGTCGCCGATGGCCAGGTTGTACACCCGCTTGATATGGCGGCTGATGGCCTCTTCCATGTGGATGCCGCCCACCCGCAGAGATTGGGCTGTAACCTCGCCCCCCAAAGAAATCACGGCGATATCCGTTGTACCGCCGCCAATATCCACCACCATGCTGCCGCTGGGCGCGGCAATATCCAGCCCGCAGCCGACCGCCGCAGCAATGGGCTCGGTCACCAGATAGACTTCCTTAGCCCCGGCCAGATTCGCCGCCTCAATCACAGCCCTTTTTTCAACTGTGGTAATCCCCGAGGGAACGCAGACCATCACCCGGGGCCGGAAGCCCCAGCCGGCCGCCTTTCTTATGAAGTGCTTAAGGATCTCCTCCGTGATGGTGAAATCCGCGATAACCCCTTCCTTCAGGGGCCTGATGGCCCTAATATTGCCAGGGGTCCGCCCGATCATTTCCCGGGCTTCTTGACCAATTGCGCAGATTTTCTGTGTATTCACATCAACGGCCACCACAGCGGGCTCGTGGATGACAACGCCTTTACCGCGCACATGAACCAGAACATTAGCAGTACCCAAATCAATCCCGATATCTTTGCCAAACACCTTTTGTCCCCCTCTGCAAACACTGGCTGCACAAACTGCAATGCCATAGTGTTCGCCACCGATGGGACAAATCCTTTTTTCGCCAGGCCCCCTAGGAAGCTCGACTGGCCCCTTTCACCCCGTATTTACGCCTGGTTGCCTCACCGCCGCGGATGTGTCTTTCCGATTTATTTATCTCAAGGACCCTCTTCACCTGTTCGGCCAGCTCCTTATTAATGCGTGGCAAGCGCTCGGTCACGTCCTTGTGCACAGTGCTCTTACTCACCCCGAAAACCAGAGCCGCTTGCCGCACAGTGGCGTTGGTTTTTACGATGTATAGGCTGACATCCACTACCCGCTTGCGGATATAGTCTCTCATCTGCGCTTCCCCCTAGCACTTTTTTTACATGTATATGCCGCAGGGCTTGCAATATGCGCGGCTAGTGGAGAAACGCCTGGGGATTGACGGGCTGTCCGTTGTAGGTAAGACCGAAGAAGATGCGGCCTGTGCTGTCCGGCGAGGCGATGTTCTGGTTCTGCTTCACCTGTTCACCTGGGGATACCTTGATGCCTGTGATGGAGCGGTAGATGCTGGCCCAGCCGCCGCCGTGGTCAATGATCAGCTCCATCTCCACGCCGTTGGAGTTCACCGCGGCAACTTTGCCCGGCAGCACGGTGCGCACCGCATCACCGGTCACCCTAAACTCCAAACCGGCGTTGAAGCGCCAATCGCCGTAGACCGGGTGGCGGTACCAGCCGAAGGGTGTGGCGATTTCCCCCTGCACAGGCCAGATCAAGCGCTCAAAGGAGACCGCCGGCTCCACTTCCGGCTCGGGCTCGGGCCTAGGTTCCACGGGCTCCGGCCGGGGGTTGGCAGGCGGCTCCACCATCACCACCTGGGTGGGGTCCTCCAGCACCCAAGGGTACAGGGAGGCGATCACGCTCTGCACCTTCTCCTCCACCAGTTCATCCAGCTCTTCCCGGGTCACCGGGTTCACCGCGGCCGCGGGCTGCTCCTGGGGCCAGGCCCGGTAAATGCCCAGACCCATACCGGCCAAGAGGGACAAGCCGATTACGATGGCCATGAGCACCCTGCGGCTGGTACGCTTCTGCCAGGCCGTCCGCAGCCTGTCTTTTAGTTTCCGCCATACTTGCATACTATCACCGCCTTGGCGCTAGTATGCTCCTAAAATCTGGATTCTATGCAAAAAAGCCCCCCTGAGGGAGCTTTCTTCGCGGGACATATGACCTTCTGGCTTTTACTCATCATTGGCCACTTTCAGGCGCAGCAGGGCCTTCTGCAGGGCGATCTGCGCCCGGGCCGTGTCCACATCGGACCTTTGGGAGCGCAGCCGCTCTTCCGCCCGGCGCTTGGCCTCCCGGGCCCGCAGCACATCGATTTCCTCCGCCAGTTCGGCGGTGCGGGCTATGATCACCATCTTGTTCCCGTGCATCTCCACAAAACCGCCGCCTAAGGCGATCTTGCGCCGCTTGCCCCGCAGGGGCCCAAACTCCACGATGCCGAGGCCCAGAGCCGCCATGAGGGGCTGGTGATTGGCCAAAACGCCGAACTGCCCATCTGTACCAGGCAGAAGCGCGTATTCCACCTCCGTGCTGACCACAGTCCTTTCCGGGGTCAAGACCTCCAAGCTGAATACCGCCATCAGGCATTCTCCTTCGCCAGGGCTTGGGCTCTAGCCACCGCCTCGTCGATGGTGCCCACCATGTAGAACGCGTTCTCCGGCAGGTGGTCGTGCTTGCCCTCCAGGATCTCCTTAAAGCCCCGCACCGTCTCCTTCACCGGGACGTACTTGCCGGGCATGCCGGTGAACGCCTCCGCCACAAACATGGGCTGGGACATGAAGCGCTCCAGGCGCCGTGCCCTGGCCACGATGATCTTGTCTTCCTCCGACAGTTCGTCCATGCCCAAAATGGCGATGATATCCTGCAGCTCCCGGTAGCGCTGGAGGACCTGCTGCACGCCCCGGGCCACCTCATAGTGCTCCTGGCCCACAACTTCCGGCGCTAGAATGCGGCTGGTGGAAGCTAAGGGGTCCACCGCGGGGTAGATACCCTTCTCGGCAATGCTCCGCTCCAGGTTGGTGGTGGCATCCAGGTGGGCAAAGGCCGTGGCGGGCGCGGGGTCCGTGTAGTCATCCGCAGGCACGTAGATGGCCTGGATGGAGGTGATGGATCCGTATTTGGTTGTGGTGATCCGCTCCTGCAGCTGGCCCATTTCCGTGGCCAGGGTAGGCTGGTAACCGGCGGCAGAGGGCATCCGCCCCAGCAGCGCCGACACTTCCGAACCGGCCTGGGTAAAGCGGAAGATATTATCGATAAACAAGAGCACATCCTGGCGCTCCTCATCGCGGAAATACTCGGCGATGGTGAGCGCCGCCAGCCCGACCCGGAGACGGGCCCCCGGCGGCTCGTTCATCTGGCCGAAGACCATGGCCGTCTTTTCTATAACTCCGGAATGCTTCATCTCGAAGTAGAGGTCGTTCCCTTCCCGGGTGCGCTCGCCCACACCTGCGAAGACCGAGTAGCCCCCGTGCTCGTAGGCGATGTTGCGGATCATCTCCATGATCAAAATGGTCTTGCCCACACCTGCGCCGCCAAAGAGGCCGATCTTGCCTCCCCGGGGATAGGGAGCGAGAAGATCCACAACCTTAATCCCCGTCTCCAGCATGACCGTGGCCGGTTCCACTTCATCCACCTTGGGCGCGGGGCGGTGAATAGGCCAGCGGGCCACACCATCCACGGGGGGACCGCCGTCTATTGGCTGGCCCAAGACGTTGAACAGCCTGCCCAAAGTTTCCGGGCCCACAGGCACCGTGATGGGTCCGCCCAGGTCCACCGCCTGCATGCCCCGCTGCAGGCCGTCTGTGGAGGCCATGGCGATGCAGCGCACCATGTTGTTCCCCAGGTGCTGGGCAGCTTCCACGATCAAATCTATCTTCTGGCCCTCCGCTTCCCCTTCGATGCGGATGGCGGTGAGCAGATCCGGCAGCCGCTCCGGCGGAAATTCAATGTCCACTACCGGGCCGATGACTTGAACCACTCTCCCCATGTTAGCACTCATGGTCAAACCCCCTCTTGTCTCTACGCTTGCAGTGCATCTGCACCGCCCACGATTTCCGCAATTTCCTTGGTGATCTGCGCCTGGCGCATGCGATGGAACGTCTTGTTCAGCTCTTCGATGAGCTCTTCCGCGTTGTCGGTGGCCTGAGCCATGGCATTCATCCTGGCCGCCATCTCGCTGGCCTTGGCCTCGATGAGCGACTGGTAGATCGCGGCATTGACATACAGCGGGATCAACTCTTCCAGCACTGCAGTGGCAGAGGGCTCGAAGATGTACACCGGTTCCGGCCCGGAGCTGCCGGAGGCGATCTCGCTTTGGATGGGCAGAACGGGGCGCAGCCGGACCCGCTGGGTCAGTGTATTGATGAACTGGGTGTATAAAATCGCAACCTGATCAAACATGCCGTGGAGGTAAAAATCTAAAATCACCTGGCCGATATCCATACCCTGCCTGAACTGGGGCTCGTCCCCCAGCCCCACATACTCGGCCAAAGCGGTGCGGTTCCGGCGGCGGAAATAATCCCGGGCTTTCCTGCCCACGATCACCAGCTCCGTGTGGGGATGCTCCTGAAGGAAGGCCTCCGCCCGCCGAATTACGTTGGTGTTGTAGCCCCCCGCCAGCCCCCGGTCAGAGGATAAGACCACAAGGCAGTGACGCTCACCGGTTCTGCGCTGTGCAATTTCCGGGAGCTCCACGCCGGACCCCTCCACCGCCTGGAGTACCACCGCCAGGGAGCCGGCCAGGCGCTCGTAGTACGGGCGGGTGCTGGCCACCCTATCCTGCACCTTGCGCAGTTTGGCCGCGGCGACCATCTCCATGGCCCTGGTGATCTGCTGAGTGCTGGAGATGCTGGCGATGCGCCGCTTGATCTCCCGACTCGTCCGTGCCATGCTGCACCCCCCTAACTGATGAACTCCTTCTTAAATTCCACAATGGCCTTTTTCAGTTCTTCCTCGATCGCTTCCGTGAACTTCTTCTCCTGCCTGAGTTTTGCCAAAAGGGCGGGGCGCTCTTTGCGGAGGAACTCCAGCAGCTCCCGCTCAAAGCGGACCACATCCGCCACGGCAATGCTGTCCAGATAGCCGTTGACCGCAACGTACAGGGATACCGCCTGCTCCTCCACGGGCATGGGCTTATACTGCTCCTGCTTGAGCACTTCATACATGCGCTCGCCCCTGGCCAAAAGGGCCTGGGTCTGGCGGTCCAGATCCGAGCCGAACTGGGCAAAGGCAGCCAGCTCCCTGTACTGGGAGAGCTCCAGACGCAGGGTGCCCGCGACCTTGCGCATCATGGGCACCTGCGCGGCCCCGCCCACACGGGATACGGAGCGGCCCACGCTGATCGCTGGCCTGATGCCCGCGTAGAACAGATCCGATTCCAAGTAGATCTGCCCGTCGGTGATGGAGATCACGTTGGTGGGGATGTAGGCGGAAATGTCTCCGGCCTGGGTCTCAATTATGGGCAGCGCCGTCAGGGAGCCGCCCCCCAGCTCGTCGTTGAGCTTGGCAGCCCGCTCCAAAAGGCGGGAGTGGATGTAGAAAATATCGCCTGGATAGGCTTCCCGCCCGGGGGGCCTGCGCAGAAGCAGGGACATCTCCCGGTAAGCCGCGGCGTGCTTGGAAAGGTCATCGTAGACGATGAGCACATCTTTCCCCTGGTACATGAACTCCTCGCCCATGGCGCAGCCCGCGTAGGGGGCGATATACAGCAGGGGAGAAGGCTCACTGGCGGTGGCTGAAACCACGATGGTGTAATCCATGGCCCCGTGCTTGAGGAAGGTGTCCACCACCGCGGCCACGGTGGAGGCCTTCTGGCCGATGGCCACGTAGATGCAGATCACGTCCTGATCCTTCTGGTTCAAGATGGTGTCCACCGCGATGGCGGTTTTGCCGGTCTGGCGGTCGCCAATGATCAGCTCCCTCTGCCCCCTCCCGATGGGGACCAGGGAGTCAATGGCCTTCAACCCGGTCTGCAGCGGCTGGTTGACGCTGACCCGGTCCACAACCCCCGGGGCCCTGGTCTCAATGGGCCGCCACTTGTCGGTCTTGATGGGCCCCTTGCCGTCGATGGGCTGGCCCAGGGGGTTGACCACCCGGCCGATCATGGCTTCGCCCACGGGCACCTGCACCACCCGCTTGGTGCGCCTTACGGGATCCCCCTCTTTGATATGCTCATAGGGACCCAAAATGACCACGCCGATGTTGTCCTGCTCCAGATTGAGCACCATACCGTAGGTGCCGCCGGGGAATTCCAGGAGCTCGCCGGCTAGGGCCTTTTCCAATCCATAGACGCGAGCGATTCCGTCCCCCACCATGAGGACGGAACCCAGATCTTCCACCTGCAGCTCCGTTTCGAATTCCTCGATCTGGCGCCTCAGTATCGCTACGATCTCATCCGGTCTCATTGCCATAGAGCGTTCCCCCAATTACTTATATTTCTCCTGCAGTATCCCGCAGATCCTCAAGGCCGCCCTCCCATCCCCGTAGGGGTTGGGCGCGGAGGACATGCGCGCGTAGAGTTCCGAATCACTCAAAAGCTCCAGCACGCCCTGGACAATACTATCTTTCGCGGAACCCACAAGTCTTACCGTCCCGGCTTCCAGGGCCTCGGGCCTTTCCGTGACTTCACGCATGACTAAAACAGGTTTATGTAAGGCAGGGGCTTCTTCCTGCAGCCCTCCGGAATCGGTCAAAAGCAGGGTGCACCTGGCCAAAAGGTTGGCGAACTCCTGGTAGCCAGGGGCATCCACCAAGATGATCTGCTCATCGGCCCCCAGAAGCTCCTCCATCACCGCCTGGATGTCGGGGTTTTTGTGCATGGCCACCACGATCTGCAGATCGCTGGCCGCGCTGATGGCCAAAAGGGCCTGGCAGATCCCCACCAGGGGCTCTCCCCAGTTCTCCCGGCGGTGGGCGGTGACCACCAGAATGGGCCGGCTGAAATCGAGGCCCCTCAGTTCAGGCGTTTTGAACTGGTAATCCTCTTCCACCACCGCAAGCAGGGCATCGATCACCGTATTCCCCGTGACAAAAATGCGCTGGGGGTCCACCCCTTCCCGCCTGAGGTTCTCCGCAGCCCGCTCGGTGGGGGCAAAATACCACGTGGCCAGGACATCAATGAGGCGCCGGTTGGCCTCTTCGGGAAAGGGGCTCTGCACAGAAGGAGTGCGCAGCCCCGCCTCCACGTGCCCCACGGGGATGCGCTCGTAAAAGGCGGCTAAGGCCGCGGCAAAGGCGGTATTGGTATCCCCGTGAACCAAAACCAGATCCGGGCGCCACTCGCGCAAAATCCCTGCCATGCCCCGCAGGGTGCGCTGGGAGATATCCGTTAAGGTCTGCCCGTGGCTCATGATGTCCAGGTCGTAATCCGGTTCGATACCAAACAGCTCCAGCACCTGGTCCACCATTTCCCGGTGCTGGCCGGTGATGATCACCCTGGTATCCCAGTGCCCAACCCCCCGGCAGGCCTTAACCAGGGGGGCCATCTTGATGGCCTCGGGCCTGGTGCCAAAGACCAGCGCCAGCTTAAACATCTTTGTTTTCTCCCTTATGGGATCCGAAGGGCTGGATCATGCCCACCCGCATGGAACCATACCAGAAGAGGAGGCCCAAAAGCAGGGCCACCAGCCAAGGGGCCCGGGTTAACTGCGCAGTGAGCACCGCCGCGGTTGCGGAAAGGACGGTGATCAGATAGGCTAGGCCAGCGATCTGCCTCTGGCTGAGGCCCAGATCCAGCAGCCGGTGGTGGAAATGGGAGCGGTCCGCCTGGTAGACGGGGACTCCGTTCTGCACCCGGCGCACCACCGCGCAGAGGAGATCCGTAACCGGTACTGCCAGAATCAAAATGGGCACCGCGATGCTGATGGTGGCCGCGCCCTTGAGGGCACCTTCGGTGGAAATGGCCGCCAGGAGAAAGCCCAGCAGCATGGCCCCCCCATCGCCCAGGTAGAGCTTGGCGGGGTTGAAGTTGTGGGGAAGAAAGCCCAGGGCACTGCCCGCGGTGATCACGGCCATAAGTGCCGCATCAAAGCGCCCCAAAAGCAGCGCCAAAGTGGCCAGGGCTGCCGCCGCGATGAAGCTGATCCCGGTGGTGAGCCCGTCGATACCGTCGATGAAGTTCATGATATTGACCAAGGTGAGCACCCAGAGCATGGTCAGGGGAATGGCCAGCCAGCCGAGGTAGAACATGCCCCCAAAGGGATTGCTGATAAACTCGATGCGGGGGCCCAAGAGCACATAGATGAGCACCACGACAAACTGACCCGCGAACTTCACGCCAGCTGAGAGCTGATAGCGGTCATCCACAACGCCAAGGACCAGGATGAAAAATGCCGCGCTGAGGGTTACGCCCAAGTGGGGAAGGTCCCCCACCAGAGAAGCGGCGGCAAAACCAACGAAGATGGCCAAACCGCCCCCTGTGGGCATGGGCACCCGGTTGATCCTGCGGGGATTGGGCTCGTCAACCAAACCCCAGCGCAGAGCCACCCGCCGTGCCGCGGGGCTGCAGAGGGCCGTAACCGCTGTGGAAATCAAGAAAGCCAAGATAAACTGCGCTGCGTTCATTCCTTCCCCTCCCCCCCGCTGCGCCTGACAATCTCCAGACCGGCCTCGTTCAGAAGCTCCAAGGCCAGAGCATCGGGGTAATCGCCCTGGAAGACGACTCTTTTCACACCGGCGTTAATCAACATTTTAACGCACAGGATACAGGGCTGATGAGTGCAGTACAAAGTGGCCCCGGCGGTGCTCACCCCGTGCAGGGCCGCCTGGATGATGGCGTTCTGCTCCGCGTGAGTGCCCCGGCACATCTCATGCCGTTCGCCCGAGGGTATGTTCAGCTGTTCCCTCAGGCAGCCCACGTCCAAGCAGTGGGCCACGCCCCGGGGAGCCCCATTGTAACCTGTGGCGATAATATGTTTGTCCCGCACCAGCACAGCACCTACCTGCCTGCGCAGGCAGGTGGACCGGCTGGAAACCAAGACAGCTATGTCCATGAAATATTGATCCCACGAGGGCCTGCCCATCTGCCGCCGCCTCCCCCACCGGCTTATTTCGTACCGAAGAGGCGGTCGCCGGCATCGCCCAGTCCGGGGACGATGTAGCCGTGGTCGTTGAGCCGCTGGTCAATGGCGGCTGTGTAGATATTCACATCTGGATGTTCCCTCTGCAGGAACTCAATTCCTTCCGGAGCCGCCACGATGCACATGAACTTGATGGAGGTCACGTTCCTCTCCTTGAGGTACTTAATCGCAGCGGCCGCGGAACCTCCCGTGGCCAGCATGGGATCGAGCACGATCACCTGGCGCTCCTCCACATCCACGGGCAGCTTGCAGTAGTATTCCACAGGCTTGAGCGTGTCCGGATCCCGGTAAACCCCGATGTGCCCCACCTTGGCTGCGGGGATGAGCTTCAAAACACCGCCCACCATCCCCAGGCCCGCCCGGAGAATGGGCACAATGCCCAGCTGCCGCCCGGCGATCACCTTGCCGGTGGTGCGGCCGATTGGGGTTTCCACTTCCAGGTCCTCTAAAGGCATGTCCCTGGTTACCTCATAGGCCATGAGCATGGACATCTCTTCCACCAAGTCCCTGAAGTCTTTAGGGCCGGTGGCCTGGTCCCTAATAATGGTTAGTTTGTGCTGTACTAAAGGGTGGTCAATAAGGTGCACCGAACTCATCTGATCATCTCCCATCTTGGTCTGCCTTCAGTCCAATGCGTCGATTTTTTCGACCCTGGTCTTGTGCCTGCCCCCGACGAAACTGCCGTTCAGGTAGACATCCACTATGTCCAGCATCAAGCCCAGCCCCAACACCCTGGCCCCCAGGCAGAGAATGTTGGCATCGTTGTGCTCCCTGGCCATGCGGGCCGAGAAGGTATCGTTGCACAGGGCAGCGCGAATGCCCTTGATTTTGTTGGCGGCGATGGACATGCCGATGCCTGTCCCGCAGATCAGAATCCCGAAAGTGCATTCACCGCTCCTCACTGCCTCAGCCACGGGCTGGGCAATGTCGGGGTAATCGCAAGACTCCTCGGAATCGGTGCCGAAATCCACCGCTTCCAGCCCCCGGGAGCGCAAATGCTCGATAATCACCTGCTTAGCCTGGAAACCACCATGATCGGAACCCACGGCAATACGCATGTTCTTTCCTCCTTTACCCATGCTCTGGGCAATGATGGCCTGTACCGCCCGGTCAATCTCCTGGCGGGCCCGGCGGTAGGCCTCTAAGGACTGCCCAAAGGGATCGGGTATCTCGTATTCTTTCTCCGCTGACTGCTGTGCCTCCTGCCCGGAAGTCAAGATGTCCGCGTACTCCTTGAGCAGAAAAATCTTGCCAGCCTGTTCAGGAGCGAGCCTCAAAAGCTCCTCCTTGTGGCGCTCCGTCATGGCCAGAACCAGGTCGGCCTCCTCCAAAAGGCGGGGATGGAGCTTGCGGGAGCGGTGCTCCCGGGCATCGATCCCCAGCTCCGAGAGGGCCTGAAGAGCCTCTTCGGTGGCCGCATCTCCCGTGAAGGCAAAGAGTCCGGCGGAGGTGGCCTCAAGATTCAGGCCCGCTTCCTTGGCCCTGTGCCTCAACAGGTACTCAGCCATGACGCTGCGGCAGGTATTGCCGGAACAGATGAACAGAATAGATTTCCCCATGCTTCCTCCTTTAACTCCCTACGTGCTGATCTCCCGGCCCCGGGCCGCCTTGCGCAGGCGGTTCATGATCGCCAGGCCCAGGTGCCGCTCGCTTACGGCTTCCACAAACAGCACCTCCAGCCCCAGATCATCCGCCTGACGGAGCAGGTGGTAGAGCCTGCTGGCCAGACCGGGCAGATCGCCTTCAGGGCCCATGGAAAGAACGGTCAGCCCTGGATAGAGCCCCGCCCTTTCTTGCCAGGTCATCACACCAACCTTTTGGCCCTTCCTTAACAAAGCTTCGCTCAGCTCCAGGATTTTTGCGGCGGCTCCCGGCCCGGAAACCAGGTAGACCTCGGCCTCCGGCGCGTAGTGCTCGTATTTCATCCCCGGCGAAGGGGGTGGCCCCTCCTCCAGGTGCCCGGGTGCCAAGCTCACTTCCACCAGCTCCTGCAGCTCCTCCAGGGTGACCCCGCCGGGCCTGAGCAGGCGGAAGGGCCTGCGGGTACAGTCCAAAACGGTTGATTCCACTCCGAAGCCCGTTTCTCCTCCATCCACCACCGCGGGGATGCGGCCCCCCAGATCCCGGAGCACGTGCTCCGCCCTGGTGGGGCTGGGCTTTCCGGAAAGATTGGCGCTGGGCGCGGCCAGAGGGAAATTCACCGCCCTCAGCAGGCTCAAAGCCACGGGATGGGCGGGAACCCGCACCGCCACTGTATCCAATCCTGCAGTCACTTCCCCAGGAACCACTTCATTCTTGGGCAGAACCAGGGTCAAAGGGCCGGGCCAAAAGCGCTCCATGAGCAGGCGGGCTTCCTTAGGGATCTCCCGCACCAGCTCTTCCACCTGCTCCCTGCCTGTACAGTGCACGATCAAGGGGTTGTCCTGGGGCCTGCCCTTGGCCGCAAAGATCCTGGCCACCGCCTCCGGATCCAGGGCGTTGGCACCAAGCCCGTATACGGTTTCAGTGGGGAAGGCCACAACCTGCCCCTCCGCCAAAAGCTGCGCGGCCTTGTCGATTTCCTCCGGCAGCAGCACCTCGGTCTTCAGCTTTTCCACTGGAAAACCACCACCCGGTCGCGGCCGCCGTAGTCCTGCACCGTCTGCAGCCAGGTTAAGCCCGCCTCTTCCCCTAAGGCCCGCACTTCCCGGGCCTGATCCCAGCCGATTTCCAGCACTACAAAACCAGGCTCCTCCAAAAAGGAAGCGGCCTGGCGGAAAATGCGGCGGTAAAAGTCCAATCCATCGGCGCCGCCATCCAGGGCAACAGCCGGCTCATAGGCTATCTCTGGAGCCAGTTTGCCAAGATCGTCCCGTTTTATGTACGGAGGGTTGGAACAGATCACCTGGAAAGTGCCGGACACACGCTGGAAAAGATCGCTCTCCAGGAAGGTGATCTGCCCGGCCACCTCCAGCCGCTGCGCGTTGGCCCGGGCCACCTCCAGGGCCTCGGGGGAGATGTCCACCGCTGTCACCTGGATATCCGGGTCCTGGCAGGCCAGGGCCACGGCAATGGCCCCGCTGCCTGTGCCCAGCTCCAAAATGCGGCCAGGACGGCCTGGCTCCAGAAGCTCCAGGACTTTGCCCACCACAAACTCCGTTTCCGGCCGGGGAATGAGCACCGCCTCATTCACAAGCAGAGGCAGCGAGTAAAACTCCCGCTCCCCGGTGAGGTAGGCCAAAGGGATCCTCTGTCCCCGGCGCCCGATGAGCCTGCGGTAGGCATCCACTTCCTGGCTGGTCAGGGGCTTGTCGAAGTTGAGGTAGAGGGACAAGCGGTCCAGCCCCAGAACGTGGCCCAAAAGCAGCTCCGCATCGAGCCGGGGTGAGCTGCAGCCCTTTTCCTGAAGGTAACCTGCGCTGAGGTTGATCAGTTCGCCGATGGTATACTGCTTAGCCATGGTGAATGTCTGCTGTCTCCTTCAATCTTTCCACCTGATCCGCGGTGATCAGGGCCTCGATGATCTCATCCAGATCTCCGTCCACAACCAGGTCCAGCTTGTAGAGGGTGAGGCCGATGCGGTGATCCGTCACCCGCCCCTGGGGGAAGTTGTAGGTCCTGATGCGCTCGCTGCGCTCCCCGGTGCCCACCTGGCTGCGGCGCACAGCCGCCTGCTCCGCCAGGGCCTCCTCCTGCATTTTCTCCAGCAGCCTGGCCCTTAAGATCCTCAGGGCCTTTTCCTTGTTCTTGTGCTGTGACTTTTCGTCCTGACAGGAGACCACCATGCCCGTGGGGAGGTGGGTGATCCTCACCGCGGAGTCGGTGGTGTTCACGCTCTGCCCACCTGGGCCGGACGAGCGGTAGACATCGATCTTCAGATCAGCGGGATCGATGTGCACCTCCACTTCCTCGGCCTCGGGCAGGACCGCAACGGTAGCGGTGGAGGTGTGGATGCGGCCCCCCGCCTCTGTAACGGGGATGCGCTGCACCCTGTGTACGCCGCTTTCGAATTTGAGGCGCGAATAAGCGCCCTGCCCTTCGATCATGAAGATCACTTCTTTAAAGCCCCCCAATTCAGTGGGGCTGCTGCTTAAAACCTCCACTTTCCAGCGCTTCTCCTCGGCGTAGCGGGAGTACATGCGGAAGAGGTCCGCGGCAAACAGGGCCGCCTCTTCCCCGCCGGTTCCGCTGCGGATCTCCATGATCACGTTCTTTTCATCATTGGGATCCTTGGGCAGAAGGAGAATCTGCAGCTCGTTTTCGAGGTTCTCCTTGGCTTCCTTCAGGCCGTCGATCTCCTCCCGGAGCAGTTCGGCGAACTCCTCCTCCTGGGGCTCCTCCTGGAGCAGGTAGGCTTCCTCCAAAGCGGAGAGCACCTGGCGGTACTCCCGGAATTTGGCCACGATCTCTTCCAGGTCCGAGTGGGCCTTGGCCAGCTTCCGGTAGCGGACCGGATCCCCCAGCACCTGCGGATCACTCATCTGCCTGGTCAATTCCTCATATTTTTCTTCCAGCGCCTGCAGCTTCTCTAGCATTAAACCTTTCCTCCTAGGCGGTGGTTTCGTTATTGGGGAAGGGAACCACCTTTTTCCCTTCTGGATGGGCCATGTCCCTGGCCAAAACGGCCTTAAGGGCGGAAATGGCCACTTCAATCTGGCTGTGGTCGGGCTCTTTCGTGGTCAGTCCCTGCAGAAGCATTCCAGGCCTGGCCAGCCAGCGGAAGATGGGGTGGCAGTCTTTCTGGCCCGCTTTGCGGATCAGCTCGTAGGAAAGCCCCGCGACCAAAGGCATGATGGCCACATGGATCAAAACCCGCTGCAGAAAGGGGGGCCGCCCGAAAAACGAAAAGACAAACACGCTGGTGAAGAGGACGATGAGCAGAAAGTTGGTCCCGCAGCGGGCGTGCACCCGGCTGTGCTTGGCCACGTTTTCCACCGTGAGCTCTTCCCCGGCCTCGTAGCAGTTAATGGCCTTGTGCTCCGCCCCGTGGTAGGCAAACACCCTTTTGATGTCCTCCATCCAGGAAATCCCGGCGATATAAAGGACGAAGAAGGACACCTTAATCAAACCCTCCACTAAGTTTAAGATGATGTTGGAGGAAATATAGCTCTGCACAAAGCGCAGCAAAAACGCGGGCAGCACAATAAACAAGGCCACCGTCAGCACCAGGGCAAAGCCCATGGTCAGAACCAGCTCCTTGGCGGTGAGCTGTTCTTCTTCACCCCCGTATTCGCTGGCGGAGTAGTTCAGGCTCTTGATCCCCATGATCAGGGTTTCTACCAAAGCCACCGCTCCCCTGATCACCGGTTTTTTCAGCAGGGGGAAGCGGTCGGACCAGGGTTTGAGGTCCTGGTGGAGGATGGAGATGCTCTGATCTTGTTTGCGCACGGCAACTGCCGCGGAATACCGGCCGCGCATCATCACGCCTTCGATGACAGCCTGGCCGCCGTAGTTATACTGATTACTCACCTAGCACGCGTCCTTTCATGAGCGAGATTAGATTCTGCGCCTGATTCGATGGTGCCACCACCACCAGCTGATCCAGGGGCAGCAGCACATCATCGCCCCGGGGGGAGATGATCTCCTTGGGCGAACGGATGATGGAGATGACCTGCACGCCCAGGTCCCTGCCCAGGGCCGCTTCCGCCAGGGTATGGTAGGCCAGGGGCGAATCTTCGCTGAGTTCAATCTGGAGCAGCACCTTATCATCCCCAAAGTGGGTCACATCCTTGAAGGAGCGCATCCACAGGGGCTGGGCGTAGGCGCTGCTTTTTACCGTCCTAAAGCCCCGGGGCAGAAAGAGCCTGGTGAAAACGCCGATGACGATACCCACCAGCCAGCCCAGGAGCAGGGCCAGGAAGGTGCTGTACACCAGCTGCCCGGCTACGCCGCCTAGATCCTGCATCCACTCGTCCGTAAAGATGCTGAGGGTGCGGATGCGGTCAAACATCTCCACCGCGGAAACCAGGCCCACATAGCTGGAGATGCTTCCCCTGATCTGGGAGGCCCAGCTGTAGGAGATGCCCACCGTCAGAACCGCCCCGGCCAGAACCGGCAGGCCCACCTTGGTCAACCCGCCGAACACCACCCCCACCAAGAGGCCCCCCGCCAAGCTCAAGGCGGTGGCGCTCATGCGGGGCAGCAGCACCAGCAGCAGATCCTTTAAGTGGGCCAGGCGGATGGAAAACTTGGGCATGGCCACTATAAGATCAAAGGACAAGAAACCGACAAAAATAGAGACAAATGATGAAGTCAGACCCGGCAGGTTGCGCACCAGGTAGTAGGCAACGCCCACCACAATGGCCCGCATGGCCAGGATAAACAGCACCGTGATCCGCTTAGCCACCGAGGCCCCCACCTTCAGGCGCACCCGGCACTTCATGGCAGCGGTTGCAGCGGGCCTCGTAGTTCTCGGTGGCCCCGATGAGGATGATGGGATCGTTGTAGTTGGCGGGCGCACCGTCAATCAGGCGCTGCGTGCGGCTGGCGGGCCGGCCGCAGACCACACAGATGGCATTGAGCTTTGTGACCTGCTCCGCCAGGGCCATGAGCACAGGCACGGAGCCGAAGGGCACGCCCCGGAAGTCCAGATCCAGCCCGGCCGCGATCACCCGCTTGCCGTCTTTAACCAGCTGCTGACAGACCTCGACAATGCTGGGCGGAAAGAACTGAACCTCGTCAATGGCCACCACGTCTGTGGCCTGGTCAACCTGCTCGAGAATCTCTTCCGGCTGCTGAACCGGAATGCAGTCGATGGAAAGCCCGTTGTGGGCCGCCACTTTTTCCACGCCATAGCGGTGGTCCAGGGCGGGTTTGAACACCATCACCTTCTGTTTGGCAATGAGCGCCCGCTTGACCCTGCGGATCAGCTCTTCCGACTTCCCCGAAAACATGGAACCCACCACTACTTCCAGCCAGGATGCTTCACGTTGCGGCATGATCTCACCTCTATCGATTATGGCAGAAAAGACAACAAAGTTGTTTTCTCTAATGCCGGGGGGAAATCCTGCCGCTGGCTACTTCTGGAAAGGCTGCAGGAGGCTCTCCAGCCTGGCATCCACTTCCGCTTTGATCGCAACGCCTTGATCCGTGAACTCTTCGCCCAAAATCGTGGCGTGGGCCCTGAGGATGCTGGCCTGGCGAAGCTCGCTGAAGGGGAAGAAATATTCCCTTACGGAGTACTGCTGGGCAAAAAACTCATAGACCGCGGCCGTGAGCCGATCCAGGTTGTACCCGGTTTTGGCGGAAACCGCTTGGTCCGGTGGGCGCACCTCCAGGGGGTGGTCCACCAAATCCACTTTATTATACACCGCGATGATGGGCTGCGCCGCACCAATTTCTTTCAAGACCTCTTCCACCGCTTCCTTCTGCTCCCTGGACTGGGGATGGCTGGCGTCGATCACATGGAGCAGGAGATCCGCGTAAACCACCTCTTCCAAGGTAGCCTGGAAGGCCGCGACTAAAGTGTGGGGCAGCTTGCGGATGAAGCCCACGGTGTCGGTGAGGTACACCCAGCGCCCCTCCGTGAGGTCCCAGCGCCGGATGGTGGGGTCTAGGGTTGCAAAGAGCTGATCGGCTACGAACACCTCCGAGCCGGTCAGGGCCTGAAGCAGCGTGGATTTGCCCGCGTTGGTGTAGCCCACCAGGGCCACCACGGGCACCTCGGTGCTGGACCGATGCTGCCGCTGCAGGCCCCTGGTCTGCTTGATCTTCTCCAGCTCTCTGCGGAGGTCGGAGATGCGCCTGCGGATGCGGCGCCGGTCCGTCTCCAGCTTGGTCTCACCGGGGCCCCTGGTGCCGATCCCGCCGCCGAGCCGGGAGAGGGCCTTTCCCATCCCCGTCAGCCGGGGCAGGAGGTAACTCAGCTGGGCCAGCTCCACTTGGATCTTACCCTCGTTGCTGCGGGCCCGCTGGGCGAAGATATCCAGGATCAGCTGGGTGCGATCGAGTACCGGCGCGTCCATCAAGTCAGAAAGGGTGCCTTGCTGGGCGGGGGTAAGCTCGTCGTCGAAGATGACAATACTGCTATCGTCCAGCATCTCGGCGATTTCCAGGGCCTTGCCCCGGCCGATGAAGGTGCCCGGCTCGGGGTGGCTGCGCCTTTGGACGATTGTCTCCACCACGTTTAGGCCGGCATCCCTGGCCAGATCCGCCAGTTCCGCCAGGCTGTCGGCCACTTCCCAGTCGCTCTGGAAGCTCTGCTGCAGTGCTACTAAATAGGCGTTTTGAGTTTCGTTGATTTCTGGCATGTGCGGTTCACCTCGCAGTCCGGAAAGGATTTTCCGCTGTGTATCTGGAAAGAAGACAGGGGGGGAAAGGACCATGCGCACGATCATGCATGTGGACATGGATGCTTTCTTTGCCGCCGTGGAGGTGCTGGATAACCCCGAGTACGCGGGAAAGCCCCTGATCATCGGCGGCTACAAAGACTCGCCAAGGGGCGTTGTTTCCACCGCGTCCTATGAAGCGAGAAAATTCGGGGTGCGCAGCGCCATGCCCCTGCGGCAGGCCGCGGTGCTCTGCCCCCAGGGGATCTTCATCCCCGGGCGCATGTACCGCTACCAAGAGGTTTCCGAGCAGGTGATGGGCATCTTCCCGGAGTTCTCCCCCGTGGTGGAGCCCCTGTCCATAGACGAAGCTTTTCTTGATATGACCGGCTGCGAGCATTTCTACTCCAGCCTGGAAGAGATGGGCCTGCGCCTGAAACAGCGGATCAAGGAAGAAACGGGTCTCACCGCTTCTGTGGGCATCGCCCCCAACAAGTTCTTGGCCAAGCTGGCCTCGGACTGGCGCAAACCAGATGGCTTGTTTGTGCTCCGGCCCCAAGAGGTCCAGGGCTTCCTGCGGGATCTTCCCGTGAGCAAGCTCTGGGGGGTGGGGAAAAAATCCGCAGCCCTTCTGCACCAGCTGAACCTCTACTACATCCGGGATATTCTCCCCCATTCCTTAAGCTGGCTGCAGGAAAAGCTGGGCACCGCCTTGGGCACCCAGGTGTACAACCTGGCCCGGGGGATCGATGATCGACCGGTTACCCCCGTGCGGGATGTGCAGTCGGTGGGCCATGAGATCACCTTCCCCGAGGATCAGGAAAGCTTCCCCTTCCTCCGCCAGCAGCTGGCCAAAATGAGCGAGAAGGTGGGCTGGCGGCTGCGCCAGCAGGGGCTGTATGCCCGCACCGTTTCCATCAAGGTGCGCTTCGGGGACTTTAAGACCATCACCCGCTCCCACACCCTGGATTATTCCTTCAATGATGATGATACCATTTTCCGCGAAGCTCTGCACCTCTTAGAACAGGTGAAGCTGAAACCGGTAAGGCTTCTGGGGGTGTCGGTGAGCAGCCTCTCCACAGGAGCCCAGCTCTCCCTGTTCTCCGGCGAGGAGAGCTCCGCCAGCCGCATCACACAAGCAATGGATGCCATCAACCGCAAATACTCCCACGGCACCATCACCAGGGGACGTACGCTGCCCAGCCCTGAAGAGGGCCCGCGGCACTAAAAAAAGGCCTGTGCTTGCCACAGGCCCGCTTAGCTTGCCCCTTAGGACTTGGGGTTAGAGAACCACTGCTTCTCGAACTCCTTGCGAATCTCCGGATTGAGAATGCGCAGATAAGTACCCTTCATACCCAGGGAGCGGGATTCAATCACATTGGCAGACGCCAATTTGCGCAGGGCATTGACAATCACCGAGCGGGTGATCTCTGCTTCGTCGGCGATGCGGCTGGCCACTAAGAGCCCTTCGTCGCCGTCCAGCTCCTCAAAAATCTTCTGCATGGCTAAGATTTCCGAGTAGGATAGGCTGTTGATGGCATTCCTGGCTGCCCGTGCTTCCGCAGCCTTGTCCTCCTGCCGCTCGTGGATGACCCGGGAGATGATCATGCCCAAAGTCACCCCGGCGATATGGGCGATGTCCATATCTTCAGCGGTAAACTCTCCGCGGCGGCGCACAATCAGGGCCGAGCCTACCCGCTCATCGCCCCCGATGATGGGGACGATCATGACCGTCTCACCGTTTGGTCCTTCCTGGATGCTGATATCCGCTACTCTGTTGGCCATGCTTTGGATCTGGTTGGAAGCCGTTCCCTCAGAGAGCCACTCCGCATCAAAGGGAGTGCTGTCAAAACCCTCTTCCAGGGCATAACCGAGGACCCGGCCCTTGCGGCCCAGTATGTAGACGCTGCTATCGTCCATGGCCGCCCTCAGGCCCTCTGACAGCTCATTGAAGTCGACATCCGCTGTGATTTGCTGCAGTAACTGTAGATATTGCGCCATTCGTTCTAGCATTCCTTGGTCTCCTCTCTCTGTGCGCAGAAAAATCTTTCCGTATAGTGTTAATTATATATTTTCGCACAATTGGTGTCAACCGATTTGGGCCACTGAAACGTTGTTTTGGTGAAAAAAATGAAACGCTCTTCCCTGTCCCAGAAACGGCCCTAGTCCACCCCTTTCTGTTGTGGTAAAATGTTGGTAATAGATCTAAGGAGGGATTATCTTGGAAAACAAGGACAAGATCATTGAGATGCTGAAAAAGGCCATGGCCATGGAAATTCAGTCCGCACACCAATACATGCATCAGCACTTCGAACTAGACGACCAGGATTTCGGGGAACTGGCGAAGAACGTCAAGCTGATCGCCATTGACGAGATGCGCCACGCGGAAGCCCTGGGTGAAAGGATCAAAGAGCTGGGCGGCGAGCCCACCAGCCAGCTCGCGGGCCCCATCGTGAAGGGCCAAGAGCTGAAGGAGATCTTCCCCTTCGATGCCAAGGAAGAGGAAGAAGCAATCAAGGCCTACACAGAGTTCGCCAAGCTCTGCCGGGAATACGGGGATACCATTTCGGCCAACCTCTTTGAAGAAATGATCGAGCATGAACAGGAGCACTACAATTACTTCTCCAACGTCGATCAGCACATCCAGAGCCTGGGCGACGCGTACCTTGGCCGCCTGGCCGGCACCTCCGCCGACACAGGCAAACCCAAGGGCTTTGTGGTGAAGGACAAATAGATTGTCTCGGGCTGCCGGCCCGAGCCGGCAGCCCTTCCACCATCTGACAGAAGAATTTTC